>LWDU01041328.1_pt1 | contig 57223 bp, 48 predicted proteins | sample 727161 | NCBI WGS metagenome assembly LWDU01 (sample SAMN04566230, study PRJNA314399) | hydrothermal vent metagenome | isolation source: deep sea hydrothermal plume seawater | place: Mexico: Gulf of California, Guaymas Basin | collected 2004-07-11
GCCGCGAGGAACGCGGAGGCGGCGATTAGCACGAGACTCGGGCGTGGTGCCGTGCGGAAGGAGGGCTTTGGAGTTCTCATCCGATCACCCTCCGATCAGGTAGAAACTCTCCTGTCGCGGCCGGAAGAAGTGGTACCCTTCACTGTCCAGGTGGGCCGGATCCTCCATCATGATGTAGACCTCTTGGCCGTCCCACTCAGGAACGGGCGTCCGCGTATTGAGTTCGATGGAGATGTAGGAGCCGTCCCGCAACCGCTTCGACTGCCGAGCCGTTTCACCCCGTTGGGCCGACCGGAAATCGATGCTGGGCCCCATCCCGTGGCCGTGGTTGCCCAGAGGATGCGAGTAGATCTGCGCCTTGATCAGCCGGGAATCCATCTCCGCCATGGTCGCATCGTACACCTCGCCAGCCGTCAGCCCCGGACGGGCGGCGGAGGTGAGCACGTCCTGCAGCGCGTTGGTGTTGGCCATTGCCGCCTGGAGGCCGGCCGGCGCGTCGGACTCACCCTCCCTGAGTACGTACGCCATCTTCTGCCAGTCGGTATCCAGCCCCAGATAGGAGATCCCTACGTCGAGGTGAAGCACGTCGCCCGGTTCGATCACCCAATTCTCCGGTGCCACGGCCAGGAAGCCTCGTGACGTGTCGTTCGGCCTTCCGCCACGTTGGTGCCGAAGGTCCGGCTGGAACCAGGTGCCCACCCGGTACTGCCACATCGCGTTGTAGATCCACCGTCGGACATCGCCGATGGTCGTGACCCCTGGCTCGATGACCTCGTCCGAGAGAGCTCGCTTCGCGATCACTTCGGTCAGATGGACCAGATTGCGATACGCTTCCAGCTCCTCGGGAATCCGGGTGTCTAGATACTCCTCGATCAGGTCGGCCGCGCTCACGAACCTCGACGTCGCCTCGGGCCCCATGATGTCGCTCAGGTACCCGTACGTGGCGTAGGTGAGGCTCCGGGTCATGCCTTTGCGCCCGTCCATGTTGAGGGCGATGCGCTGGGGGGAATAGATCGCATAAAGCTCTGGCAGCACTTGGCTGGCCGGGCGCGGCTCGTCGGGTGACTCGAAGAAGCGCTTCAGGTTCACCTCGGAGTAGCCCGTGATCGCCACGCTTCGAAGCTCTTCCCCCGTGTCGAGGAACACGAAGATGTCCCGGTTGCCCGTGTAGGGTCTTGGGGGTGCGATGTACTCGGTCAGCGGATCGTCATGGAACTCCTCGTTCACGGTGATCCACATATCGATGTCGTACTGACGCATCATGGGGAGCAACATCTCGTGACGACGCTCGAGCCACCCCTCGCGCAGCGTGACCTGCTCGGACCAGTTGGGGAGGTCGAATTCAAAAGCCGCATCGGCGGCACGGGGCGCGTCGGCTGGGGCGCACGCGGCCGTCAGAGCAACGCTGACCGCCAGGACCGTGGTCACGGAGGGGGCGAGAGCGGTGCACTGGTTCCAACGGACTCGGCGTTGCGGGCTGGGATGGATTGAGGACAGCATCGACTCCTCTTTGATGGAGAGATCGGTATCGGGCGCTTTCCACACGAGTGACCGGTCAGTGCAAGAGGCGGCTTGATCGGTCACCCAGCAACCCTCCCCCCCGCCGCGCCCCCGCCGCGCTTCCACGGTGCCCCGTTGCCAGCCCAGTCGGATCGTCCCGCCAGTCCAAGAGCCGGGACGATCAGATCTGCTCCACATCGTCCTCCAGCAGCTCGCCGCGGTTCAGGTTGTACCGCATGATGCTACTGTGCGGGCCGTCGCGGTCCCGCTCTAGCCCGAACACCGGACCGGCTGGCCCAGGCGCTGCGTCGAGGTGGCGCCGGATGCGTGCGTGATCGTCCTCCGTGAGTCGCAGTGACAGCGCACAAAGGTTTCGTTCCACCTGTCCGAGACGCGTCGCGCCGAAGATCACTGCAGCGACGCTCGGCTGATCGAGCACGAAGCGCACGGCGACCGTGGCCACGTCCGACGCGTGCTCGTCCGCGACCGACCGCAGCTCCCAGAGGAGGGCCTGGTATGCGTTCCAGCCGCCGAACTCGTCGATGATCAGCCGGTACTTCACGAGGGAGCGGTTGTCCAGCTCGCCCGTGGGGGGAGGGGCGCCGAGCCAGCGGTCCGTGAGGAAGCCACCCGCGAGAGCACCGAAGCAGAGGAGCCCAGACCCGCGCTCTAGACAGTGGTCCTTGAGCGCCGCCTCCGGCCTCCGGTCGAGGACGGAGTACTGGACTTGGTTCGAGAGGAGCCTGACGCCTGCGTCCTCGATCCGACGCACGCGGTCCACGTCTAGGTTCGTAACGCCGATGTGACGGATCTTCCCCTCGCCCTGAAGGGCAGCCAGCCACAGTGCTGTCTGCTCCATCCCGGGGACGTCGTCCCGCCACCAGTAGTAGTGCACGAGGTCGAGCGCCTCGACGCCCAGCCGCGTGAGCGATCGCTCGATGATCCGCCGGACGTACGGCTCGTCTACGTCCGCCAGCGCTTCGAAGTCGGGAACGAACTTCGTGTGGACTCTGACCGGTGTCGTCGCCGACGTAGACCGCCACCGCTGCAGGAACCGGCCGTAGAGTTCCTCTACGCCCGTGTAAATGTCCGCGCAGTCGAACGTCGTTACGCCTCGGTCTGCCGCAGCGACTAGGAGTTCGAGCGTTTCGTCCAGATCGAGCCCGCCCCGCCGGTGTCCCTCGGAGAATTGCCAGCCGCCCAGGATCAACCTCGAGATCCGGTATCCAGGGACTAACTCGACATCGTGCCCCGACGTCAAGCGCCCTCGCCCGATAGGGGCACCCGAGTGACGTCACCGTGGCGGAACGTCGACGTCCCGGTGCGCGTGATCTGGAAGCGAGCGCCGCACAGCGGGTCGGGGCACGCGACCTCCATGTCGGTCGTCATCCAGTCGTTCGGGTGGGTTTGCCGCTGCTTGGCGGGCAGGAGCGGCAGCAGGGCAGCCAGCGCGTAGATCGGGAAGGTCTGGCCCGGCGGGAAACTCAGGTTCTCGCCGGAGAGCTCGAGATAGTCCCCGGGTTGATGGTTGCACACCATCGGGCCGTCTTCCTCCACGACCTCCACGCGCAAGTCGTAGAGCGTGAACTCGTCGTTGGCGCTCATGTCGCTTCCTTTCAAAAGGGTTCGGGCGAACGTAGACTTCCGCTGTGCTGAGCACGACCCTCTGACACGGACCGGCCGTGGACCCCTCGACCTCGAGCGGCGTACCCCTCCGCTTCCATGGCGGCCTCGCCGGAGCGCTCGCACCGTTCGTGCTCTTCCTGGTCGGAGTCGGATGGCTCGGTCTTTCCGGCGCACCCGACGAGACCGGCTTCTGGCCGGTCCTGCTCGGTGGGCTGACACTCGGGCTCCTGCTTGCCCAAGACAAGCGCGGCTACGCCGAAGCGATGCTCGACGGCATGAGCCGCAAGCTCGTCATGCTGATGGTGATGGCGTGGATGCTCGCGGGCGTGTTCGGCGTGCTGCTGCGCGACAGCGGGCTCGTCCAGTCCCTCGTGTGGGCCGCGCAGTCAGCCGGCGTCGGCTCGGGCGGCTACGCGGTGGCCGCATTCCTCGTGTGTGCTTTGTTCTCGACCGCGACCGGCACGAGCCTGGGCACGATCCTAGTATGCGCTCCGCTGCTCTACCCGGTCGGCGGTGTGCTGGGCACGGACCCGGCGTTCCTGATCGGGGCGATCCTGGCGGGAGCCACCTTCGGGGACAACGTCTCCCCGGTGTCCGACACGACCATCGCGTCGGCATCCACTCAGGGCGCCGACATCAACGGCGTCGTACGCTCGAGGATGCGCTACGCGCTCCCGGCGGCATTCGTGTCGATCGCTGTGTTCGCGGTGCTTGGTGGTGGGGACGGGACCCAGGCCGGAGCCGGACCCTCCACCGATGCCGACGCAACAGGTCTGCTCATGCTGGCGGTCCCCATAATGGTGCTCTTCGTGCTGATGAAGCAGCGCCACCTGATCGAGGGGCTCGTCTACGGCATTCTCGGGGCTGCGATCCTCGGGCTCCTGCTCGGACGCTTCACACCGGCGGATCTGCTCTCCATCGATCGCGAGAACTTCGTGGCCCAGGGCCTCGTCCTCGACGGCATGCGTCGCGCCGTAGGTGTGTCCATGTTTACGATCCTGCTGATGGGTCTCGTGGGAGGACTGGAGGCCGCCGGTATCGTCGACCGCATCGTGGCGTGGGTCCAGTCGCGTTCAGGTACGCCGGGCCAGGCGGAGTGGTGGATCTTCGGCTCGGTCACGGGTGCCACCTTGCTCACTACGCACTCGACCGTGGCCATCCTCGCGGTCGGCGACCTGGCCAAGGAGGTCGGAGAGGGCGCGGGCATCGACGGCTACCGTCGTTCGAACATTCTGGACGTCACCGTGTGCACGTATCCGTTCCTTTTTCCAGTGTTCATCCCCGTGATCCTCGCGGCCAGCATGACCGCGGGCGTCGACGGCATGCCGCGCGTGTCCCCCTGGGAGGTCGGCCTGCACAACGTCCACTCGTGGGCGCTGCTCGTCGTCATCGTGCTCGCGATCACGACAGGGTGGGGGCGCACCGCCGAGGAGCGCATGCCGACATGAAAGATCTCGAGGGACGGGTCGCCGTGGTCGCGGGGGCCACTCGTGGCGCCGGGCGCAGCACCACCAATTTTTTTTCAGTAAACGGCGTTTCAGTGGCGGCGATGTGTGCGAAGTCGCACTAGTACCGCCCCCCTGCTGGCGGTGAGGGGGGGGCATTGGCAGAAACTCGCTTAACCCTCTGAACCGGCCTCTATTGTTTGCACATTGTTTGCACAGTCAGAGATTCCTCCCCTAATAGAAAAACCCTGCAAGCGTGTAAGTGCTTACAGGGCTTAATCTTCCTGAAGTGGAGCCAGGCGGAATCGAACCGCCGACCTCCTGCTTGCAAAGCAGGCGCTCTCCCAACTGAGCTATGGCCCCGACGGGCTATTTGAATTGAAACTATACCCTCCCTGGCTAACCGTTGGTAGATGACCTGACTCACGTCTGGGTATTCATAATACCGGGACATTTCTCATCCATCTTACGGGGACTCGACCACTTCGGTATCCGCCCTGTACATTCGCCGACTATCCTCGGAATGACTGTAAGACTTCAGGAGGTCCTAGTGCGCACCCTCAGAACAATTTTTCTAGCACATCTTCTCTTGGTCCTCCTTCCCAACCTACAGGGGCTGGGAGCACAACAGATTCCAACTCCGGAAGAACATTTTGGATTTGTGATCGGCACTGACAAGAAGCTCGCGCGTTGGGATGGCATACTCGAGTACTTCACCCTAATAGCCGACGGGTCAGATCGTATTCAGGTAGACACTGCGGGCCCAACGACACTCGGCAACCCGTTTGTATCAATCACGATCAGCTCGCCCACTAACCTCGCCCGGCTGGATGAAATCCGTGAAGCATCTAAGCGCATTGCTGATGGAAGAATCGATAAGGAAGAAGCTGAAAGGATCGCTGCGACGATGCCCGCAACTGTGTTCATCAACCATAACATCCATTCAACTGAGATCGGCTCATCACAGACAAGTATAGAGCTAGTACATCACCTTGCGACCGCGGAAGATGATCTAACAAGTCAAATCCTGGATAACGTTGTTACGGTGCTCGTCCCTTCTGCGAATCCGGATGGCCAGGTCCTAGTTACCGACTGGTATGAGCGTAATGTGGGCACTGACTACGAGCGTGCCCGTATGCCTTGGCTTTACCACTACTACGCGGGCCACGACAACAACCGTGACTTCTTCCAGGCCAATCTTGTTGAAACACAATATTGGATGGATTTGATATACGGTACGACTTATCCGCAGATCTATCTTGACCAACATCAGATGGGTAGCAGCGGGCCCAGAATTTTTGTGCCCCCCTACCCTGACCCGATGAACCCTGACATCCACCCGTTACAGTGGCAGCAGCTTCGCTTTATGGGCGGCGGAATGGTCGCGGACCTGCAGGCAGCGGGTAAACAGGGAGTTGTAACAGGTTCGATGTACCGGATTTGGGGACAAGAAGGTGCGCTCACCGGTCGGTATCACAATATCGTCGGCATTCTCACGGAGACGGCTAGTGCGCGTATCGCGAGCCCGGATACCGTAGCCCTTGAAGCACTCGAGCGGGGTGCCGCACCGGGCCGAGGGCTTGGTGAATATGGATTCCAGATCGCATTCGTCGATCCCTGGTGGGGCGGGGAGTGGACGCTCGGAGACATCGTTGACTATCAAATGATCGCGGCCAAGAGCGTGTTAGAGCAGACAGCAAAGTTCAGACAGCACTATATCATGGGCCGATGGCAGATGGGATCCGAAACGATCGCAAAAGCGGAACTAGAAGGACCACATGCGTATGTGATCCCGCGTAATCAGGCCGACCCAATTGCCGCGGCTGAAATGGTGGACAAGCTCATCCTGCAGGGCGTTGAAGTTCACGAGTCGGTTGGAGCATTTGAGGCAATCATAGCAGATGGCCTTTGGTCGTCTCCAGACCACAGCCTGAGTGAAAATGAAGAAGCCACGGAGGACAGCGCTGAGGGGAATGATCTCCCCGGCGAAGATGAAGATGAAGGAGATACTGAGCGTGGAGAGGACGAAGATGCGGTCGAGGACAACAAACCTGAAGAAGAACTACGCAGCTTTGCTTCAGATTCCTGGATCGTGTATGGAGCACAGCCCGGAAGAGCTGCGGTACTCGATTTATTAGAGCCGCGTCGACGCCGGGTCCAGCACGAGTGGCCGGGAGGGCCATTCATGCGCTCATACGATGGAGCCGCGTACACGATGCCGATGCAAATGGGTGTCGAGATCACACGTATCGACAAGCCCTTCGAGGCTGACACTCGACCAGCCACTTCCGGTAGAGTCATTGCCCCGCCAGTGCCTACTGCCAACGATTGGTACGCGATTAGTGCTGAAGTTACTCGCGCCTACCAAGCAGTGAACCGCATGCTCGAAGCCGGGCTTTCAGTCTTCAAGGCTGTATCAGAGGACGGCCCCCTCTTCATCGTATCATCGAGATCCCTTCTGACAGAGATCTCCAACGAGATCGGTGTCACTGTCGTCGCAGACCCCCCGACTCTTGGCATGTCAGCTCAACAGCAGGCTGCGCGTATCGGAATCTACCAGGGCTGGGCTGCCTCGATGGATGAGGGATGGACCCGCCTAGTACTTGAAGATTTTGACTACACGTTCGAAACACTCATGAATGATGATGTGCGGGAGGAAGGCCTTTCGGAGAGGCTCGACGTAATCATTATCCCCTCTGAAATTCCGCTGAACCGACTTATTGAAGGTGCAAGTGACGAGGACGCCCCTCCCGGTTTCAGAGGGGGTATAGGAGAAGAGGGTGTCGAGAACCTGAAGGAATTTGTGCGCAACGGAGGGACACTTGTCACGTTCGAAGCAGCAGACGCAATTGTACTCGAGCACTTCGATGTTCCGGTGCGAAATGCGCTCGAAGACGTCAGCAGAGCAGACCTATTTCTGCCCGCATCCCTACTCCGTATGGAACTTGATGAGGACCACCCGCTTACGGTCGGAAGCCCCGACGAGGTCGCAGCCAAGTGGGCTGGTGGGCGGGCATACGAACCGACCGACTTCGGTGGTGATGCAGGCCGGGTTCAGGCAGTGGGCAGTTGGGCTGAAGACCCTGAACGACTCTTGATGAGTGGGGCGATCTCCGGGGCAGACAAGCTCGCCGGAAAAGGCGCAATCTTAGATGTGGAGTACGGAAACGGACGCATCTTAATGTACGGCTTCAGAGTCCAGCACCGAGGTCAAACCCACGGTACGTACAAACTCCTTTTTAATGCTCTGTTGAAGAATAGCCCGCGGACGGCAACCGAGGACCGTTAGGCACTCGGAACCCTAAGTATCTGTGGATATCGAAATAACCAGCATGCTCACCCACCCGAAGAGGATGATCTAGAAATGCAGAGGGATACCACGGCAATGCGCTCGGCTAAGATTAGCCGAATGAAGAGGCTTCTTCTTATTGCACTCTCCTGTGCGACACCCATTTCTTCTATCTCTGCCCAATCAGGAGCTGAGGTAGCACGTGCATACCGCGAGGCGCATGAAGTTGAAATTCTCAGAGACTTTGCGGAACTGCTGAGTTATCCCAACCGAGCCCGGGACCTAGGCGACATAACACGTGCAGCGGAGTATATCCGGGACGAACTTCTCGCGGTCGGTGTTGACTCCGAACTGCTTCAACTTGAGGGCGTACCGCCGATTGTCTACGGGGAACTTAATGTCCCAGGTGCGACCCGGACGTTAGGGATCTATGTGCACTATGATGGCCAGCCCGTCGACCCGTCCAACTGGACGCATCCTCCATTTGAGCCGACGCTCTATTCGGCCCCAATCCCAGAGGGCGGAAGACAACTTCCGATGCCAGAGCCGGGTGAGGCAGTTGACCCCGCTTGGCGCCTCTACGCGAGATCTGCCGGAGACGACAAGGCACCAATAGCTGCAATCCTCCCCGTATTAAAGGCCTTCCAAGAAGACGACGTTCAATCTACTTCGAATTTGATTTTCTTCTTTGATGGTGAGGAAGAAGCTGGATCACGGAACCTCTCTCGCTATATGGAAACATTTAAGGACCGACTCGATCCGATCGATATTTGGCTGTTCTTTGATGGGCCCGCACACCCTAGTGGACGTCCGCAAATCACATTTGGTGTGCGTGGTTCAATGGGAATGGAAGTCACCGTGTACGGAGCTGCACGAAACCTTCACTCGGGGCATTATGGAAATTGGGCACCAGACACAGGTGTAATCCTGTCGCGGCTCTTAGTGTCAATGAAGGACGAGGCCGGACGCGTACTGGTGGACGGTTGGTATGACACAGCCGACCCAATTGGAGAAGACGAGCGCGCTGCACTGGCAGCGATGCCTGCATGGGATGAGCAACTGAAGCGTGAACTTGGGATCGTACGCTCCGAAGGGGAGCCTGAATCTCTACCTGAGCGACTGATGGTGCCTGCCCTAAATATTCGTGGGATCACGAGTGGTAACACGGGTGCTCTCGCTCGCAATGTGATCCCGAATACCGCAATCGCTGCTCTCGGAATTCGGCTCGTGAAGGGCAACGACCCAGCGTACCTCCGACAGCTGATTGTCGGCCATATCCAACGTGAGGGGTTCCATGTTGTCTCAGAAGATCCAGATATGGAGACACGTCGCAGCTACCCATTGATCGCAAAAGTCACCGGCGGTGGTGGCTCCAAAGCGGCTCGTACTTCGATGGCGAACCCGTTCGCCCAGAGTGTGATGGCAGCAGCCAGTATGGCCGCGAACCAGGCCTTTGGGGAGGGCTCACTAGTGGTGGCACCAGGGATGGGCGGGACGCTGCCGATTACGCCCTTTACAGAGATCCTACAAAAGCCTGCAATCATCGTCCCAGTCGCGAATCATGATAACAATCAACATGCTCCGGACGAAAATCTGCGCATCGCGAACCTTTGGTACGCGATCGACCTTTACGCCCAACTGTTAACTATGCCAGCAACCATCTTCTAGGCCTGATATCAGATCTATCGTGGTAGCTCACTATCTTGGTCCTAGTCTTACCACTATAGAGCTTAAGATGCGTGATCAATATCGAGCCCTACACGGGTAGGGGGCTGGCATGCTGCTCAAAGCCAACCGATATTGACGACTCTAGCTTGCCTCACACCCAGGAGATAGACACTGATGCGCAAATTGATCGCACTTGGTCTTCTCGCAGGAGTGATCGCGATGGGCGCGCCGGCAGAAGCCAGCGCTCAGGACTCGGGCCTCCTCGCTGTTGGTGCCATGGCCCCGGATTTTGCTCTACCTGGCGCGACCCGCTACGGGCTGCTCCAGGAGCCAATCCGCCTGAGTGACTACCGAGGCGAAACGGTTGTCCTCGCGTTCTTCTTCCGCGTCAGGACACCTGGCTGAACAGTCCAAATGACAGCGTACCGTGATCAGTACGCAAGCCTTTTCAATGAAGGACGAAACGTCGTGCTTATAGGCGTTTCTAATGACTCACAAAGTGAACTCGGATCGTGGTTGAAAGACGCGGATTTTCCGTTTCTGTTCGCCAGCGATGCCTCTAACAATGGCAGTACTTACGCCGCCTTTGGTGGAGGTCTGCGCTCAAACAACATGGTGGATAGCCGAGCGGTAATCGTAATCGGTCCAGACGGCCGGATTGCGGAGACAATCGAGAGCTTCAATCAGAACGACCCGATGGCCTACGAACATCTTGCTGAGGTCATCGACCGAGTTACGCCGGAACCAGAAGGGAACTAGACTTTTACGGTCGCAGCAGCAATGGAGAGAGGCCCGGCCTCTCTCTTCTTGACCGTTATCCCTAAAACCTTCGATTCTAGCGTCTAAGTAGCTCCTGAGCCGCCCCAACCAAGTCCTGGGCAGTTCCGACACCGGTGTAGGCAACCTTCCCGTCACTGTCGAGCATCACAACGATCGATGTAGTCTGAGCGTTATACGCTCTAACAGCTGCTCCGCGCGCGTCGTACAAGTACGGGTAGCCGGGATTATGATCTTCGAAGTGCCGTTTTACGCGCCGCAAACTCTGGGCGACACCAACAGCGACTGCAACGATCTTCATCTGTTCACCATGCTCTGCCTGGATACGATCAAGTTGTGGCTGAAGCACCTCGCACTGCTCGCACCAACTCGCCCAGAATTCGATGAGAGCTGGTGTTCCTTTGATGTAATCAATCAGATCGACAGAGTTGCCTTCCAAATCCTGCAGGGCTGCTCCAGGGGCCACACTCCCGAAGGGAAGAGATACAGAGCCTTCTCCGGCAACCTGCGCCCAAATCGGTCCCGGCACAGCAAGTATCGCAATGATAGCCAGCCGCAATATGCAGATGTTTGCTCTCATCATTCCCCCTAAAGGTTGTAGCCGGCCAGCACAAAGTAATACTCAGCCATCCCAATCATGATGACAGCGGCGGCTCGCTTAATCCACACCATCCACGCTCCTGAGTTCGGAAGAAGCGCCAAGGTCCCAGAAAATAAGCCGACCACAATGAGCAGCGCTGTCATTCCGAATGAGAACGCAAATAGATATACGAACCCCATTAGTCCCGCTCCAGTTGCAGCCACCCAGGTAAGTGCGACTGCGAACGCTGGAGCTCCACAGGGGGCAGCCACAACTCCAGACATCGCGCCCATAACAAAGACCGCTCCGTAGGATCCTCCTTCACTCCGACTAGCACGCTCGAGCAACTTCCGAGGCACGGGAATTGGTAAAACATCGAGCATCGAAAGAGCGAAAATCACGAGGAAGTTGCCTAGGGCTAGACGAGCCCAGGGGCTGGCGCTGACTGTCCCGAACAGCTGCCCCGTGACCCCAGCAATTGCGCCGAGGATCGCATACAGCATAGCTAGACCAACGGCGTAGGTGAGCGTAAGGCCAACCGTCCGCGCCTTCGACTGATCCTCACTTGCAGTCCCAGCGATCACAGCTGATGTGATCGGTATCATAGGGTAAACACAAGGGGTCAGACTGGTGAGAACTCCCGCGAGAAACATAAACCCAATCGCCAGAAGTGGGCTCTGGCCAAGGGCCTCAGTTAGCCCACCAGGAGGCTCAATCTGAATAAGAAGGTTTAGAGTCACGAACAAACGTTAGGGCTGAATTCGCACCCGGTCCAACCCCCACGGGGAAACTCAGGGGAAATCATGTATGCACTTTCTTCTGTGTCCCTAGGGGTCGTCCTCCATCTACAGGAATAACTGCCCCAGTCGTCATACAAAGTGATGTCGCAACAGCCAGCACCGCTTCTGCGACATCGTTGACACCTGCCAGCTGTCCTAAAGGAGTATCGCCAATCATTCGCTCACGTACCTCGGCCGACCAACCCCGGGTGAATTCAGTATCCACAAGCCCCGGAGCCACGGACATGACTCGGATCTCAGGTGCCAACGCCCTAGCAAGAGACATCGTCATATTATCCATCGCAGCCTTAGAGGCGCAGTACGCCACATTACTTCCATTCGCCATCCGTGCAGCCAGTGAGGAGATATTAACTACAAGACCTTCGCCATCTTTTGCTAACAGTGATTGAAACGCCCGGACCGCTGCAAACGCACCACGTACATTCGTGCACATAACCAAATCAAAGAGTTCATCGTCTAACGCTTCAAGGTCACGATGGGGTACCACTTTTGACGTACCCGCATTGTTTACGAGGACATCTAAGCGACCCTCAATCTGTGCTACAGAAGCAGCAGCAGCTTTGAGCGCATCTGAGTCTATTACTGATGCTCGAATGACCCGGTGCCCTTTTCCAGAAAGGCCCCTTAAAGTCTCTTCGGCACCTGCCGCGCTATCACGGTGAACCACTAGGATTTGGGCACCAGCTTCCGAGAGAATTTGAGCTATCGCACGACCTATCCCACGACTCGCACCCGTAATTAACGCCACCTTACCTGCAAGCTTTCCCATCCTCTCCTCTCCTCTGATTATCTGAGAGCAGACTTACAATGAATCAAATGTCTTATGTGGCCAACCTGGCACACGTGGACCCAGAGAGCCACGTTGCCAACCCGAATCACTAAACAGTCAGGGCGATGCTAAAGGATACAGCGTTCCAGATGGCGGCCTCGAATATTCGATTCGGACGCGGGATCACGCATGAACTCGGAATGGACCTGGTGGCGATGGATGTGCACCGGACCATGGTCGTGATCGATCCCGCTCTAGTCTCTCTTCCAGCTGGAGAAACTGTGCTGGCATCGCTAGAAGAGAACGGAATTGACTACCGGGTTTTCGATGCTGTCTCAGTTGAGCCTACGGATTCCAGTTTCAGGGCTGCAGCTGAGTTCGCAGTCTCCGGGAATTTCGACTCGGTCGTTGCAGTCGGTGGCGGTAGCACCATTGATACGGCAAAAGCCGCGAATCTGTACTCAACCCACCCCGCTGACTTCTTCGACTATGTTAACGCCCCAATTGGAAAAGGCTTACCCGTCCCCGGCCCTCTTAAGCCGCTCATAGCAGTGCCGACAACTGCAGGCACCGGAAGTGAGACAACGGGTGTCGCGATTTTTGACTATGTGGAGAAGCACGCGAAGACTGGGATCGCGCATCGTCACCTTAAGCCTACCCTGGGTATTGTTGACCCTGATAATACTGTATCACTTCCCCCAGCCGTCGCAGCATCAAGCGGTCTTGACGTCTTGAGCCATGCACTCGAGTCGTATACCGCGGTGCCATTCAATGAACGGCCAATGCCTCCACGACCTCTGGAGAGACCTGCCTATCAAGGCTCGAATCCAATCAGTGATATTTGGGCATTGACGGCACTGGAATTGATGGCGGAGTTCCTGCCGAATGCAGTTGCTGACACGAGTGACCTCGAAGCCCGAGAAAAGATGCTACTAGCAGCAGCACTAGCGGGAATCGGGTTCGGAAACGCTGGAGTACACCTCCCGCACGGCATGTCTTACCCAGTAGCAGGTATGGTAGCTGGCTACATACCACCTGGTTACGACGTGGATCATCCGATGGTGCCCCACGGAATCTCGGTGATCCTAAATACACCGGCGGTCGTCCGCTTCACTGCTCCTGCGTCACCTGAGAGACATCTACGAGCCGCAGCGGCCCTCGGAGCAGACATAGCAAGAGCATCGACTGAGGACGCCGGTGAAATACTCGCGGATCGTGTGATTCATTTCATGCGCGTGCTGGATGTACCAAATGGACTTAGTGCAGTCGGCTACACCACTGCGGACATTCCAGGACTCGTCGAAGGCACCTTACCCCAGCATCGGGTGACCAAGCTTTCACCAAAGCCTGCAAATGAATCGGATCTGACGTCGTTGTTTGAAGCGTCAATGACGATCTGGTGAAGGCCCAATCGCGACTTCGTCCGGCGGTTCGATCTTACCTGATAATCTTGATGCTGATGGTCTCCAATGCGTGTGGTGAGAGCACACCACCAGTCATCACGGTTGGGGTGGTCTCATTCACAGAAGACGAACTCTTAGGCCTTTCCCCAGCCCGCCGCACAACCCTTGCACAACTCACCGCGCTGGCCCTCGCGGTGGCGGACTCCAGCACAGATCAGCTAGGTGGGCCGCTCCTTGAGAAATGGGAGAATGACCGGCTGCTCGACATTTTCGCAGCCGAGTTAACGCTCATGAAGAATGGTGTTGATGACGCGGTACTGGAGGCGCATTACCTGACTGATCCAGAATGGGAGCTCACGGTGCGTCATATCTTGTTCTTCAGTGAACGCTGGCAGGATCCGTCACACCGCTTGGAAGCGCGAGATAAGGCGGGGCGGGCAATGGAGCTGCTCTATGAGGGGGGCGACTTTGCGGAGACAGCATCACAGCTGTCAGAGGAACCCGGAGCTGAAGGGCGACAAGGTCTTCTCACACCTGGAAGAGAAGGGTCATGGGTCCCGGAATTCTGGGCTGCTGCTCTCAGCCTCCAACCCGGTGAGACTAGTCCAGTCACAGAAACACAGTACGGCTACCACATCCTCCGCTTGGAGGACCGGCAGATTGTACCTTTCCCCGAGGCGCGCACAGTAGTTTCCCGCTCTGTTGCAAACCGCATCGAGGATCCGAGGGCCATCTTACAAGCTTGGCTAGAGGACAATGTTGAAGAGACTGAAGATGTTCGGCAATCTAAAGCACTAGCGGAAGCTATTCGCCTAAACCTCAAAGTTCCGGCTGAGGAAATCACTGACCTCGAGCGTGCTTGGGATGACATCACCTACCGGTGGTCTACAGCCTTAGGGTTCCGCTATGGCCTCAGCACTTCCGAAACCGCCAACGCCGCTCTTCATGCCCTCGCAAGTTCATCACAGAATGCTACGATTGCTCGGAATGAACTGGCCGAACACGATGCGATGCTGAGAGTCAGATACGAGTTCACTTTCTCATCGCCTCCGGGTTAGTGGAAAATACTAATAGCCCATCACAGCAGGTATACCGAGAAATATCGTACGGCATGAGCCGTTTAAACTGTGGTATCCAATGAAACGGAAACTTGTCAGAAAGCTCCGGTTCTTGTCTGGCTTCGCAATGTTTCTTGGAGGGCTTTGGTTCCTATGGGATACTCCGCTGATATATCCGCTCAAAATCTTTGTCGTGCTACTCCACGAAATCAGCCATGGCATCGCAGCACTAGCAACGGGAGGATCAATTGAAAGGATCACCTTGGATGCAGAACAGGGAGGTGCATGTTATTGCGATGGTGGCAACGCATTTCTGACGCTTTCAGCCGGATACCTTGGAAGTCTTCTTTGGGGTGGCTTGATATTTTCAGTTGCGCGAATGAAGCGGGTGAATACGGGGTGGATAAACAGCTTAATTGGGGTGGCGGTGATCGTACTAAGCCTAATGTACATTCGGAGCGACTTCGGCCTTGTATTCGGCCTTGTATTCGGTGTTACTCTCTTCTTCGCCGCACAGAAAACTGGACCGGCAATGAACCGGGGAGTGTTATTCGTACTCGGACTCACTAGCGCCCTCTACGCAATCCTCGACATCAAGGGTGACGTACTTGACCGACCAGAGGCACTATCAGATGCTCGTATGCTTGCTGACCTCACTGGTATACCAGTTCTGGTATGGGGCATCGCCTGGATCTCTATCGCAATCATCTATAGCCTCTGGTTACTGTATGGAGCCTATGAAGAAGCCTGAATATAGGTCGACAGAAGCTGATGTATCCCTAATCTAGTAGCCGTACTGACTACTCTACTACAGGCGTACTGTACCTCGTAGGAGATATAGGAATAACCCAATCTATGGTGCCTTAAGACATTCTTGCTATCGTGATTCTCGCTGAGTATCATGACCGCCATTGGAATAGTTGGTCTGATTTAACTTTCGCCTGAAGTCTTACCCGAAAAAGGAGGTGGCCCCTTGTCTAGTCCGAGTACATTGTCCAGCCTGGCACGGGCAAGCGATCTCTGGAGCGGCTCCTAAAAGCCAAACTAAGTTGAATTAAATCGCTGTGTTTGCGCCGTATCCCGGCATCGCGCCGGGCTGCGACAATTAGACGCCACCGGTTCAAAACTTCCGGTGGCGTCTTTTTTTATCCAACCCAGTCTGGAGCATTGCCAGGCTTCCACTTGATATTGCAACCTACGCTAGGGATTTGTACGTCTGCAGGGGTAATTCCAGCGAGTACAGCGTCACTAGCATCTCGAAGATCAGTACCCGTAACTGGTGTCTCAAGAGAAGGCCTGCTCCTATCAAACTGGCCCCGGTAGACAAGCCTGAAATCATTATCAAATAAGAAGAAATCAGGGGTGCAAGCAGCCCTATAGGATTTAGCAATCTCCTGTGACTCATCCACGAGATACGGGAATGTGTACCCACGCTGACCTGCCTCAGCAACCATGTGTTCAGAACTGTCCTCTGGATGGGTTTCTACATCGTTGGAGTTTATTCCAACGATCGCGAGCCCTCTCTCTTGGTACTCGACCGCGAACGCGGCGAAATCACCGGCAATATGCTTCACGAACGGGCAGTGATTACAAAGAAAGGCAACTAATAGTCCTTGTGCACCAGCGAAATCATCACGGCAGACTTTGCGACCGGTAACCGGATCCAGAAGTGAGAAGCTTGGGGATTCAGTGCCAAGCTCTACCATCGTGGATGGGGTCTTAACCATAGACATACTCCTAGGCTGGAGATGATTCCAATGGATAATCCTAATCCACGACTCTATTGACCCCCAAACCTATTTTTCGTGCGGGAGTCAGTCTTCCAATTGCTGGGGAAGTGTTGAGACAGATAAGATCTTGTAAAGCCGTTGCCCAGCTGGAAGCTGAATCGTCACATCTTCTCCTTCCTTCACTCCTAAGAGCCCCCTGCCGATCGGTGATTCAAGCGATACCTGGCCCGCATCCAGATCGATGAAGTCGCCCGCGGTAATCGTAAAGATAAAATCTTCCTCCAACTCCATATCGTGGATCTTCACACGAGAGCCAAAGCCAACCCTATCATATGCAAGGTGAGTCAGATCAATCTTGGACAACTCGGTCATTCGCGTCGTGAGATGGCCGAGGCGGACTTCGACAAAAGCCTGTCGTTCTTTCGCCGCTTTGAATTCTGCATTCTCCTTGAGATCCCCGTGTTCCCTTGCAATCTTGATGCGCACTGGGAGGTCAACGTTCAATTCATGCATCAACGTGGATATCTCTTGCTCGATCTTAGTCCGGATTTCTTCAAGCATTGGTCGCTCTCTTTAGTCATAAACCGTCGAATGTGATCCAGCGGTAATTTTTCTGGCCGCAGTTAGTTTCGTGGGTCGGAGTCAGCCAGGGCTTGGCGTTGACGTTCTGCCCTGTCGGCTTGAACCGCATCGAGAATTTCAGGGTGTTTGAGGCCAAGAATCTGCCCTGCGAAAATCGCTGCATTCACCGCTCCAGCCTTACCAATCGCTAGAGTACCAACCGGTACTCCGCGCGGCATTTGCACTGTGGAGAGGAGCGAATCCAAGCCATCCAGCGACCAGGCCACCATTGGCACTCCCAATACAGGGAGTATCGTCTTAGAAGCAAGGACACCTGCCAAGTGAGCAGCCCCACCTGCAGCTGCAATGATCACTTCAATTCCTCGCTCCTCGGCCGTTGACGCATACTCCGAAACCACATCCGGAGTGCGGTGTGCGGACATCACCTTCACTTCGCATGGGATTCCCATACTCTCTAGAGTGGAAACCGTGTGCGACATAGTGGGCCAATCGGACTTGGAGCCCATTACGACACCGACCAGTGGCTCCGCCATTATGCTCAATCTCGTTCAGAAGTAGCGTGAAATGTGCGAAAGAAGAAGCGGGCACGTTGCATAGAGGATGGAGAGGGGTCAAGTCCCTCCTTACTCTATGGAAACCATACGCAATACGGCACGTTGCCTTAGACACAAGCTGAAGTGCCCATCATCTAGGACTAAATCATGTCATTCTGGAACCATCAAAATCCCGCCCGGTCAGACCGGATTGATGTTCGATTGTTCCAGTTAGACTAGTTAGTCCTGACTTTCACTACCCGGGCGTCTGAGAGTGGCCACCACACCGGCTCCATATTCATCCTCGGCCACAAATTGCAGCGTAAGCGTGCCATCCTCGTTCAACATGTAGTTAAGACTCCGAGTGTTGCCTTCTCCCCCCATTGGCTCGAAGCGAGACATATATGCGGGATCTCTAGCTATATACGCCTCATAGGTAATCATGTCAGGCGTTGCAGTATATCGCCCCGAATTCGCAACAAAACCCATGTAGGCCTCTGCTAGTTGCGCGTCCGAAGCCTCCTCGGACGGGGTTGGGAGAATCGGTCTGTCCGCTGATGGAACCCACATCATGCTGTAATGGCCAGATTCCGTGAACAAAAACAGTCCGTGCTCAGCAGGCATGGCCATAACTTCATTTTCCGGCAAGATCCACTCGGAGACTACCCAGCCTCCATGTATCCCCTGTGCTTCCTCAGCAGGATCTTCTGCTGCCGGTTCAGCGCATCCATTAGCTACCAATGATGCGATCAGCAATGCGGAAACTTTCATGGGTTTCATCTATTCAATCCTCCTGTGATGAGAATACCTCTGGCTGGCTTTATGCTTTGGTGCAACGTCCTGGCGGACTTACTCTATCCACAAACTGCTACTAGATGGTAGGCTCTCTTACCCTTCCGAAGTAGCAAGTAACGCCCCTCGATTGCGTCTTCTATTGATAAAGCTCGAGAAACATCCTGGATACGCTCACCATTGAGGTATATTCCCCCACCCTCTATAGCCCTACGGGCATCTCCCTTGGAGGAGGCCACACCAGACTCGGCTAGAAGCTCCACGAGCTGTAGGCCATCTCCTCCTAAGCGAGATTTTTCAAGTTCTGACGACGGCACATCCCCGAACACCTCACTAATTTCGCTGGCGTTCAGTCCTGATATATCTCCTCCGAAAAGAGCCTGTGTAGCTTTACGGGCTGCTGTTAGTCCCGTTTCACCGTGGACTCGATCTGTCACTTCATCAGCTAATACCTTTTGAGCTATGCGTTTCTCAGGTTCAACCCGGGTAGCTTCCTCTAGTTCACCAATTTCGTGCTGGGAGAGCAGGGAGAAGCATTTCAAGAACCCAATCACATCACGGTCGTCAGTGTTGACCCAAAACTGGTAAAACGCGAATGGTGAAGTGAGTTCTGGATCGAGCCAAACATTTCCTACTTCAGTCTTTCCGAACTTAGTACCGCTTGCGTTAGTCAGTAGCGGTGACACGACTCCGAATGCTTTTCCACCTGCCAACCGGCGAACCAAGTCAGTACCCGCTGTGATATTACCCCACTGATCACTACCTCCTAACTGAACCGTGCATTTATCACGGCGGTACAGCTCAAGGAAATCATACGACTGAAGGAGCGCATAGCTGAACTCCGTATACGAGAGTCCAGTCTCCTCATTATTCAGACGGCGCTTCACAGATTCCTTCGCTAGGAGTTGGTTGACCGAGAAGTGCTTCCCGATATCCCGCAAGAAGTCCACGAGAGACAACTGTCCAAGCCAATCGAGATTGTTTCGCATGATGGCAGGATTTGATTTCACATCGAAGTCAAGAAAATGCGCGAGCTGGCCACGAATTCCTTCGGCATTCTCTGCCGCGATTTCCTTCGTAAGCAACTGCCTCTCAGAGGTTTTACCCGATGGGTCACCAATTAACCCTGTGCCACCACCGACGAGTGCAATGGAGGTGTGGCCGTGCCGCTGCATGTGAACGAGATCCATGACCACGAGCAGATTGCCAACATGGAGGCTGGACGCCGAAGGGTCGAAGCCGATATACCCAGTGCGCGGAGCCCCAGCCAAGTGCTCGGCTGCCCCTTCGGTTGCATCTTGCAGCAACCCTCTCCACCGAAGTTCTTCTATCAATTTACTCATGCGCCCAAAGGGTAGCCGGGGTTGGCGGATGGTCAAGTGTTCTGAGCATGCCGTATTCCACCATCACCCTCCCTTAAGAATGAATAACATCAAAAGGAAATATGCTCATTTACGGTCCCTTGAGCACCTGTTTAGACACCCTATAGGGGGGTCAAAAGAACAGGTTTGACTCCCAATAGCACAAATAAGGCCGAACCTGTCCAAAAAATCCAAGATGAATATTCGCTACAGATCATAGAAGAATCAGGTCATTGGAGTTCCCGGATCCTGTATATCCTTGTTAAATATGAACGAGGATCTTGTCTAACTCTCATTAATCTTTTTTACCGGTTAATTGATTAACTAACTGGTTTATATGTATTTTACCAGTTATATGAGCCAGAACAGTCAATTTGTTTTCGATGCAGGAACACTAGCACTTGACCTGCTCAATACGTGGCGTTTTGATGGGAATCAGGCCCTAGATCTTCTTCAAGGCCCAGAAGATGTAGTCACTTGGTTGGCTGCAGTTGGCCTGCCGGACGATGCTTCCTTCCCCGAATTATCGTCATCGCCCCCTAGCCGTCGTATACTGCTCGATGAAGCTCTCTGGCTCCGGCAAGACATTCTCCTAATCGTCCAGAGTCTTGTGGCGGGAGAAGTCCCCCCGCCCTACACCGTACATGCCCTAAACCGCATTCTCACAGAAAGTGGAACCTCATTCCGGCTAGATTCGCTCATTATCACATCCGATGAGGAACAAAGTGAGGGTATGCAAGATGAGTTGGTACTTAATGCACACGAGTATGCCTCGTCAGTGCTTGGTGTACTCCAACCGATAGCGCTCTCCGCAGCACGCATAGTGACTGAAGCAAATCCAACCCGTATTCGACAATGTGCGGCCAGGGGCTGTATGTACTGGTTTCTAGATACGAGCAAAAGTGGGCGTCGAAGATGGTGCTCTATGTCACGCTGTGGAAATCGAGCGAAGGCCGCAAAGCATTACCGTCAGCAGAGTGAACTCTCTTGAGAACCCGACGCTTGCTCACCCGTACCGCGCTCACTCATGTTGCGCAACGCGATGGGTGTAGCCTTTTGATCATTCTCCATCTAGCTACCAGACCAGGACACACCATCCTTTAAGTCGCACATATCCGCAGAACCGAGGAAGAGGTATGAAGCTTCAGGTCCCAATTGTGATCATGCTTTTGGTTGCCCTGCTCACGACATCACCATCGTCGGCTCAAGGGCCTGTGATTGATCCTCAAATCGCCGAAATAGTCAGGAACGTGTCTCCGGAACGGCTTCATGAGTACCTGGAAGCGCTTACGGGATTCCAAACCCGACATTCGCTTGCTCTTTCGGACCGCACGGACTGGGGTATCAGCCCAGCGCGAGAGTACATCTTGCGAACTATGCAGAGTTTCAGTGACCGTCTCCAAGTTGATTTTGATTGTTATCAGGTTGAGCCCCAGGGACGGATCGCACAGGAAGTTGAGCTTTGCAATGTGGTTGCCGTACTTCCTGGTAGAAGCAATCGCCGAGTTTACGTGAGTGGTCATTACGATACTGTTGCACGGCGAATCGATAGCGGACAATTCGATTGGACCCGATGGGATAATCCCGCACCGGGTGCCAACGACGACGGTAGCGGAACTGTTCTCACGATGGAGGTAGCCCGTGTAATGGCTCAAAGCGGACTTCAATTTGATGCGACCCTGGTATTCGTAGGCTTCGTCGCAGAAGAAGAAGGCCTGGTAGGAGCAAGCCTTCATTCCGCAAAAGCAGAGCGTGAAGGGTGGGTGATCGACGCAGTCTTCAATAATGATATCGTGGGGAATATTGAAGGTGGGAATGGGATTGCTGATAGCAGGACCATCCGGGTCTTCTCGGAGGACCCTATGGACTCTCCATCCCGACAACTAGCGCGCTTCATCCGCAGACATGCAGCAGTCTACATGCCGGGACATGAGGTGCGCCTGATCGCACGTGAGGACCGCTTCGGCCGTGGCGGTGACCACACAGCATTCAACCGCCGAGGGTTTGCAGGAGTTCGCTTTACTGAATCCCGAGAAAACTATAGTCGTCAGCATGAGCCAGAAGACACACTTGGAGGTGTTGACTTCGAATACCTTGCAAAGAACGCTCGTGTGAACGCCGCCGGTGTGGCGACAATTGCACTGGCTCCTCCGGCCCCCAACGTGATGGGGGAGGGCAATCCACGTCTCGGACGAGGTGAGTCAGGGTACGCGGCCTCAATGAGTTGGGAAGCTTCCCGAGGGGCATCCTCCTACAGAGTAGTCTGGCGTGAAACCTGGACTCCAGAGTGGCAATTTGGGATTGACGTCGGCAATGTCAGTGCTTACGTGCTTGAGGATATCTCGATAGATGACTACGTGTTCGGAGTCATGGCTATCGGTCCAAATAGGCATGAAAGCTTGGTGTCAGCCTACACTCGATCTCCACGAGTACGAAGTGATATCCGAGAAGTTGGTAGATAAGATCGGAATCAACTCTGTGAAGTCTTCTTGACGGATAGACCCCCATTCCAACTGACGCCTGGCACTACGCGGTGATTGGAACTGTCAGCAACTCACGCAGTTGTGATTGTTCTTCGCACCTAGGCTCTCAAGCACTGACATTGCTTCTGGGAACGGCTGGATCCGTTGCTGTGGGCCGTTCGCCATATCGACTGTCGTCTGCCCCCGGCGGCTCACCACCATAACGTCTGCTCCCTTGTCTACAAGGTAGCGAATCATGTCAATATCGCCGCGAGATGCAGCATTATGGACTGGCGAATATCCGTTGTGATCTCTCGCGTTGACGTCAGCCCCGTGCTCTTCTACGAGATACTTCACGGTCGTAAGCCACGCATCCGGCGCATGCCTATGTGAGTAACCCGCGTAACCGGTGCCGTATCCATGACCTGCAGCTACATGAATCGGGTAGATAGCCGGCCCACCAAATGGCACTGGGAGCAGTCCAGAGGGATCTTCTCCTCCACCCCCGCGTGAGCGACGATCCTGCCCTTTGGTCGTTGGAATGCTGGGGTTAGCACCATATTCAACCAGAAGCTTCATCGCCGGTACATCAAGTGCATGGGTCGCACGCCAGAACGGAGTTGCTCCGGAGGCGTCGATGCCCAGGTGGCTGAATGTGTATTCCATGAACCACAGGTGCTTAGTCAACCGCGCATTTGGGTTGGCTCCTGACCGTAGCAGAGCCTCCATCACCTCTAGGTGTGTTGCCTGTTGCTGCTTGTGCGCTTCTTGCTGTGGATAGCGAGCTTTTGGTGCCCATCTCGTGTTAACTACGGCGAAAAGTGGTGTCGTACCTCCGGTACTCGCGAGTCTCGGGTCAGCACCACGCTTAAGCAACTCAAGAGCAAGATCAAAGTGGCCGTTAATTGTCGCACTAAGTAACGGAGTCGTCTTGTCACCTGCACTCGGTTGATTGATGTCGGCGCCGCGATCCAAAAGCACTTGCACTGTTTCGGCATGTCCTTCTCGAATGGCATGCATCAGAGCCGTGGTCCCACCCATCGTACCTACAAGGTCCGCGTAGGAGTTCCCACCGGGGACACCGACCTGTTCGTTGTATGCGTCCTCATCCTCTTCTTCCGGCTCAGCCGACTCATTTGGATCTATCCTAGACGACTCCATTGCTGCCTGTACCTCTGTCGGACTTGGTCTCCAGGACTCAGAGCCCGAGATATGCTGGGCACGGAATCCTTCGAGCACTTTGTCCCTGCGCTGTCGAGCAGCGCGGTCTGCATCCTGAAGCGCAGGCAAATAGACGGTGGAAGTGGTGACCGATACGTCCGCTCCTCGGCTGAGCAATAACTCCACGATATCAGTACGTCCGAGTGAGGCAGCAAACATGAGTGGTGTCTGCTCCCAAGCACTCTCACGAGCATCAATCTTGGCACCGTGATCAAGTAAGGAGATCACTGATCCCTTACTTGATGCTGATGCTGCGAAGTGAAGGGGTGTAGCTCCACCCGTGCTAGTCCTGACTGCTGGGTTTGCACCAGCCTCAAGTAGTTCCTGAACGACTGCAGCGCTACCAGACCGTGAAGCCAGGTGCAACGATGTGTAGCCGCCGATCCGGGTAACAGCCTCCATATTAGCGCCAGCATAGATAAGCATCGCAGCCATCTCTGCACTGCGATTCTCAGCTGACCAGTGAAGCGCCGTCATCCCGTCGCCTTGAGCAACGTTTACATCCGCCCCACCTCGAAGGAGTAGCCGTACCTTATCCAAGTCAGCTCTCATGGCGGCGTCCGCCACCGGTACCCCATAACAGTGCACTAAGACCAAGTACACTTAAAGACCTTAAGAAGTGGACACTCATCTTTAGGATCCTGCGCTAGTAAGGGTGTTGGCAGGCATTGATAAGGACAACTCTGCAGTACTGTCACCGAAATCATCCATATCATCCATGCCCAACGCATGCGCGAGACTTAGCATAGCATTCGCCATCGGGGTTCCATCCGGTGTCTTAAGATGTAGCCCCCCCTCTAATCGTCCATTTGCACCACCCACGACAAAGAGGGGAGCACGACGATGGTTGTGAAGATTGGGGTCTCCCATCGGTGATCCATAAACAATCATTGTCTTGTCTAGAAGGTGGGTGTCACCCTCTTGTATGCTCTGTAACTTCTCGAGGAAGTATGGGAGCATACTTACGTGGTACTGGTTGATCTTAGCGAAATCGAGGATTGCTTCCTCTCGCCCACCATGGTGTGAAGCGGGATGGAACGGTCGGTCTGAGCCACTTTCAGGGAAAACCCGCGCAGATGAGTCACGCCCCATCTTCAGAGAGAACACCCTAGTCACATCTGAAGAGAACGCGAGCGCTTGCAGGTCAAACATCAGCCGGGTGTGCTCTTCAAAGGAGTCCGGTACCCCGGCTGGTGCCTCCGGTAATTCTCGAGATTCACCACTCGTATTCTGAGCTTCAGTCCTTTCGATACGCCGTTCGATCTCCCGAACGTTGTCCAGGTACCTGTCGAGTCGTTGAATATCGTTGGGGCCAAGCTCCCTGCGCAGTTGGGCCACACGACCCGTGATCCAGTCGAGTATACTCTTGTTTGTCCTACGGCGAAGTGCACGCTCCTTAACAGTTCCTCCAGCACCAAACAACTGGTCGAACGCGACCCTGGGATCGCGAATAACCGGCAATGGCTCAGTAGGCGAAGCCCAACTGATTGAGTCCGTGTAGACGCACGTATACCCGTATGCACACCCACCCGATTGATTGATGTTCTCAATGCAAAGCTGCATGGAAGGGATCGGCGTGTCCTGTCCAAAACGCTGAGCGTAGAGTTGATCAAGAGACGTCCCAACGTATACGTCTGAACCTTCCGTCTGCTTCGGATGCGACTGAGTTAGGAAAACCGCACTTGAGCGAAAATGGTCCCCACCGATTTCGTACGGCTGGTAAGCTTCTGCCATCCTGACATCGGTGTTGCTAATGATGGTTAGATAATCTCGGAATGGCTCAAGTGAACTCAGTGAAGTTGGCGCGAGATCAAAATCACGGCCCACTGCCTCCGGAGACCACAAATTTTGCGTGGCACCCCATTCGTTACATCCGGCAGCCCCATGGACCATCTCAATCGCGACAAGCCGGGTAGGTAAAGCGTCATCGGCGACGTGCGACCAAACACGCCCAGCTGGGATCATCGCTTCTAGAAACGGCAGAGCCACCGTTGCACCCATCCCTCGTACGAATGTACGACGGGGGATGTGTTTACCGGTGATGAATTCCATAATCCGAGTTTCTCCTAGTAGCTATCGCTAGTTGATCCCACTCCCATGATCTGCAACCACATTCACCTGCTGCATCCTAAAGGCATCACTGAGCACAACTCCAAGTATGAACGATGACATACGATAATCGTCTTCCTCGGCCTGCACAGTGATAGACCTAATCGTCGGTTGGTCATAATACTCAACCCTCCGGCCAAGCGCATATGCCATCAGATTTTCTGTGAAAGTTCTGACAAGCGGGATCGGCCGCTTCACAAGAACTTCCTGAAGCGCTGAAGGAGTCTCAATCACAGTCCCATCATAAAATTCGCCCTTGGTATCAAGCGGCATGCCATTCTCGCGAATCCGCCATCTGCCTGTCACATCATAATTATCGAGTGCGAGGCCTATGGGATCCATGAAGCGATGGCATGAGTTGCAGGATGGGCTTGAGCGATGCACTTCCATACGCTCACGGGTAGTTAGTAGGCGCCCATCTTCGAAAGCTTCTGTCTCTTCTAGATCGGGGATACCTGGAGGAGGAGGAGGAGGAGGAGCTCCTAACAGCACCTCTAGAACCCATTTACCTCTTAGCACTGGGGAAGTCCGATTCGCGTGTGAGGTGAGTGTGAGAATGCTCCCGTGCCCGAGGATTCCACGGCGGGGATCGTCCGGGTATTGGACCTTACGGAAATGGTTTCCTGTAATTCCCGGAATACCGTAGTGCTTTGCCAGGGCTTCATTCAAGTACGTGTAGTCCGCGGAATACAACTCAAGCGCACTGCGATCCTCACGAACCAGACCATTGAAGAACAGTTCGGTTTCCCTGAGCATCGCATCAGCAAGCTGTTGGTAAAAATCCGGAAATAACAGTCGGTCGGGGTGGACTTTCTCCAAGTCCTCCAAACGGAGCCACTGACTCGCGAACCGTGTCCCTAGAGCCTCTGCCCGCGAATCCTTGAGCATACGCCTGACCTGCTCAGTTAAGCCGCTCTCTTCAGATAATTCACCCTTTTCGGCTGCGGCCAATAACTCAACATCCGGTGGAGCACCCCAAAGGAAAAATGAGAGTCGAGATGCCAAGTCAATATTGCTTACTGTGTAGCTTTCCCCCGCCTGCACCCCACTGGGTGCCTCTTCAAGCCTGAACACGAAGTCAGGACTAGCCAGTATAGCTTCTATCGCTGTCCGCACTCCAAGTTCAAAACCCCCGTCGGCAAATCCCAGTTCGTAGAAGGACATCAACCCCTCAAGGTCGGCCTGTGTGAGTGGCCGTCGAAAGGCCTGAGGACCCAGACGGGATATAATTTCTTCCGCACACGCGGGTGCTTCCTCCGGAGTAAGCGGCCGGCAACTGAACACTCGGCGCCGACTCGGAGTCTCTGAAACACCAGTGGGTTTGTGGGGACCTGTGATAGCTAGATCCTTGAGGTGAGCAAGTGCTGTGATTCCATAACCGCTTACCCCAATCTGCCTATCGCTGAGCGACCACTCATGAGGCGAAACCACATCCTCCCTAGGCCCCTCAGTTTGCCTCAAGAAAGTTGCACTCACCCGGCGTGGACCCGCTCGCACAAAGATCGGCTCGCTTTGCATGTTTGCGCCGTTCGGATCTGAGACGTTCATGAAGCGGTCAACCCAATAGAGTGCGACGCGCTCACCATCGATCGAGATCTCGATCTGTTCGTCTCTAGAAGTGCCTCCGAAAAATCCCCCGGTCGTGGTATGTTCAAAGGCCATTTTGAACACGTAGTCACCGTCTGCTGGGAAGGTGTGCACGGCCGAGATTCCACCACGCGTCCCGAACGGTGCACCCTCTACCCGATCCCACTGGGAAACATACCCCCCATTTGTGTAGGTCTTCGAGGACGAAAGCACATTTGGATCTCCGACAGCGAGTCGGCTAATCTCAGCAGCAGAACGGAAGTACATATCAAGCAACATCGGTGAAAGCATCTGAGCGTCAGCGATATTGTCGAAATTCGCACTCTTAGTATCGAGTGGGAGGTAATCACCAGCATCTATCTCTAGGTCGAGCAGTTCAAGAATAGAGCGCCCATACTCGGCTTGGTTTAGCCTTTGAAAACTGCGTCCCCCCGGGTTTGGGTTCGCTACCGCTGCAGCATCGATGCTGGATTCGAGGGCTAGAACAAGCGATAAGAGTGTGTCTCCGGCAGGACGCCGCACACCCGGTGGCGGCATCATCTCCGCTCGGAGCTTCCGGATCATCTTCTCTGACAATTCAGCGTTCCGTTCCGGAGCTGAAGCATCAAACTGCTCAAGCGACATATTGCCAGTCATTCTGCGGTCGTTATGGCACCGTACGCAGTACTGTTCAACAACCTCGGTATAGTCGATATCCGTCTCAGCCGACCCTGTATAGCTCCCCAAGCTCAGGTGCACAAACTCGGGTGATGACTCCAGGGGCAAATGAGGCACATAGGCTTCGCCACCGATGAGCACTAGGGTAAAACCCAAAACCGCAGAGACGCCGGCCAAGGTCTTCATACATGTCCTCTGAGAGGGGTCTTGCTTGTTAGCTAAGAATTTTCCAAATGTATTATAGGTAGGAGAGCCCTAGCCAGCCACAAGAACTACTACAAATGGCAGACCATCAAGCCACCAGATTTTTGGCAAGAGAGGGAATCGACAGTATGATCCTTAGGCATCCAGCCTGGGAGTGATCTCGGAGGAGATATAGTGAAAACTGAAGTCTGGAGAGCTTTTAGTGTCACTGCTGTCATGGTCGTGATGACATCGCTATTTGTGGTGCCCCCTTTGCCCTTGGCAGCACAGACCCAGGAACTTCCTCAGGTAACGACAGAGCGCATGACCGTGTTCGTTGAAGCTTACATAGCAATCAGCGAGCAGCGGAACGACTTTCACGCAGAGCTCGGCCGCACACACGAACTTCAAGAGCGTGAACGCATACGAGTCCGTTTTCAGGAAAGAATTCAAGGGATTCTCGCTGAAAACGAGATAACCCAGCTCGAATACGACGAAATCACGCTCGTGATCAGCATTGATGAAGAACAGCGCTTAATTTTTGAGCGTATGTTAGAAGAACTTTCTAGCGGCGAAGGTTCGGGCTAGCAGACCGACTGGGTGATCAGCAAGACAAGCAGTTGTGGTTGTTCTTCGCACCCAGGCTTTCCAGCAACGAGATCGTCTCTGGAAATGGACTGATCCGTTGCTGTGGGCCGTTCGCCATATCAACTGTTGTCTGCCCTCGACGGCTAATAAACGTCACATCAGCACCTTGCTGGACCAGGTAATGGATAAGTTCGTTGTCACCGCGAGCTGCTGCATGATGAACCGGACTGTAGCCGTTATGGTCCCTAGCGTTTACATCTACCCCTAGTTCTCCGACCAAGTATTTCACCGCAGGTACCCAACCATCTGGCACATGCCGATGTGAATTGCCTGCATATCCCTCTCCATATCCGACCCCACTTGCAGCGTGGATAGGAAACACTCCTGGCCCGCCCTCAGGAACAGGTGCTAACCCCGAAGGATCTTCGCTCGAACTGGCCCCACCACGTCCACCACGTCCACGACCAGGTGGTTTCAGTGTTGGAACCCCGTACTCTGCCCCGTACTCTACAAGAAGCTTCATCGCGTCGACATCGGTAGCGTAAGCCGCACGCCAGAAAGGAGTTGCACCAATTGTGTTCACTCGAAGCAGATCGAAAGTGTAGGACATGTACCAAATATGCTTCCTGAGCCTGACGTTCGGATCTACACCAGCTTCTAACAGCCTCTTCATCACATCTAGGTACGTCGCATCCTGCTGACGATACGCGTGCTGTTGAGGATAACGGGATTTGGGCGCCCAGTGTGTGTTCAGGGACGAAAAGAGTGGTGTTGCACCAGCATCGCTAGCGAGTGTCGGGTCCGCACCGCGATCAAGGAGTAGCAGCGCTAGATCAAAGTGCCCGTTTATTGTTGCCATTAAGATCGAGCTAGTGCGGTCTCCGTCGCTTACCTGATTGATGTCCGCTCCGAAATCCACAAGAGCGAGTACCACATCGACGTGACCTTCGCGTACCGCATGGAGTAGCGGTGTAAGCCCTCCCTGCCTGCCTACCAACTCCGTGTAACCGAGTGGGGCCTCCAGCTGAGCACCCGGTTGCTCTTCCCGCTCTGGGGCATCCGGTACGCTCATCAGGGAGTGCTGAACTTGCTGGGCTGCCCGCACTGCTGCACGCACCTGGCTGGGCTCTGGCCGCCAACTAGGCCCTCCCATTGCTGCAGATTTGAAGGTCTCCAGTATTTCGTTACGAACAGCGCGCGCCGTTCGGTCTACCTCATCTAGCACAGGAATGTCGACGACCTTCGTCGTCAGTGAAGCATCAGCTCCATTCGAGAGCAACACCTGCACGACATCCAGATGGCCGGCTGAAGATGCAAAAATTAAAGGTGTTTGGCCCCAAGTCGATTCCCGTACATCTACATCCACACCATGGGTTATTAAAGAAGACGTCAACCCAACCTCTCCGGCAGCTGCAGCAAAGTGGAGTGGGGTAACCTTACCTGTCTCGGTTTCAGCTCGTGGATCAGCGCCTGCCTCAAGGAGACTCGAGGCAACCCCTCTGGAACCCTTCCTCGTCGCCAAATGAAGAGGGGTGTAACCGCCTATACGCGTCACAGCCTCAAGGTTTGCACCAGCTGCGACAAGCAGCGAACTCATTTCTGTATGCGCGTTTTCTGCGGCCCAGTGGAGCGCGGTCATACCATCTGCGTGAGCAGCGTTCACATCTGCTCCCCCACTCAAAAGCAAGCGCACCTCGTCGAGATCCCCCATCATCGCTGCATCGGCGACTGGTGAATCTCCGGGTGTGCCTGCAAGAATCAGCAAGCTAAAGCATAGTAAGCCCACAACCTTCAGACTTACGTCACGCCCTATCAATGCTCGCTCCTTAGTTATTAGTAGACAAAGGCACCGGCATCGACAATGAGAACTCCCCACTGCTGTCTCCGAAGTTCTCCAAGTCATCAACCCCGAGATCATGGAGCAAGCTCAGCATTACGTTGGCCATTGGGGTCCCGTCCGGAGCTTTTAAGTGAAGATTTCCAGGGTTGTGCCCCCCTGCACCCCCGAGAACGGTCAAGGGGCAACGTCGGTGGTTGTGGAGATTTCCGTCCGCCATCGGTGACCCATAGATGATCATCGTGTTGTCCAGCAGATTACCGTCGGCTTCTTCAACGCTCGCGAGGTTGTTCAAGAGGTAGGGGAGTAGGCTCGTGTGGTACTTGTTGATCTTAAAGAACTCAAGAATTGCCTCCTCACGTCCTCCGTGGTGTGAAGCTCCATGGAACGGCCGATCAGTGCCGCTCTCCGGATACACACGACCAGAAGCGTCCCGACCAGTCTTGAAGGAAAACACACGAGTAACGTCTGACGCAAAAGCAAGAACCTGAAGGTCAAACATCAGCTTGACGTGCTCTTCAAAAGAGTCGGGCACACCCGCAGGAGACTCAGGTAGCTCGCGAGATTCTCCATTCATGTTCCGGGCTTCAATTGTCTGGATACGTCGCTCCAATTCACGAACGTTGTCCAGATAACGGTCCAACCTAGCGTGGTCCGTGGGTCCTAAATCTTTCCTAAGAAAAGCAATTTCTTCCGTGATCCAATCAAGAATACTCTTATTCGTCTTCCTACGAGCTGCGCGTTCTTCTGCAGTCCCACCTGCCCCGAATAGCATCTCAAACGCCACACGAGGATCCCGGATCATTGGGAGTGGTTCACTCGGTGACGCCCAGCTTATCGAATCTGTATAGGCACAGGCGTAGCCATAAGCGCACCCACCAGATTGATCTACCGGTTCAATACACAGCTGCATTGACGGAATCGATGTCTCCTGACCGAATCGCTGCGCACACAGTTGATCAAAAGATGTTCCCGCGTAAAGGTCTGAGCCCCTGGTTTGCTTTGGGTGAGACTGGGTGAGATAGACTGCACTCGATCGGAAGTGGTCACCCCCAATCTCGGGCGGCTCGAATGCCTCAGCCATCTTTACGTCAGTGTTACTAATAATCGTCAAATAGTCGCGGAAAGACTCGAGAGGGCTAAGCGCACTTGGCGCTAAGTCAAAATCACGCCCAACCTGGGCAGGGGACCATAAGTTTTGGGTAGCACCCCACTCGTTACATCCAGCGGCTCCATGGACCATCTCAATTGCGATCACACGGGTTGGATCTACCTCCGGTAACGCCTTCGACCACACCCTACCAGCTGGGACCATGGCATCCAGAAAAGGTAAGGCCATCGAAGCACCGACACCTTTCATGAAGGTACGGCGCGGTATCTGCTTTCCCGTGACAAAATTCATATAGCTCGTCTCCTCACACCTAATTTGGCAGATCTTGCAGCTGATTGTCGACTACACTTGCCACTTGCTGAACCTGAAACGCCTCGCTTTCAACTACCCCCAGAATAAAAGCGGACATTCTGTATCCCTCGGTAGCAGCAGCCCGGGTTATCGATCGAACAGTTGGCTGATCATAGTATTCTACCCTTCTTCCCAGGGCGTACGCCATCAAATTTTCAGTAAATGTCCGAATTAGGGGTATCGGCCGCTTCAAGAGAGCATCCTTAAGCTCCTTTGGATTTGAAATAGGCGTACCATCGTAGAGCTCGCCTCTAGTGTCGAGGGGTACGCCATTCTCTCGTATCCGCCACCGGCCCGTGACATCAAAGTTGTCTAGTGCGAGACCAATTGGATCAATAAACCTGTGACAGGAATTACAGGTAGGACTTGTTCTGTGTAGCTCCATACGTTCACGAGTGGTCAACATCCTTCCCGCTTCAGAGCCTTCAGTTTCCTCAAGGTCTGGAACTCCTGGTGGAGGAGGCGGTGGCGGAGATCCAAGAAGAACCTCCATCACCCACTTACCGCGAAGCACAGGTGACGTGCGATTGGCGTTAGAAGTCAGCGTAAGCACGCTTCCATGCCCCAGCACTCCTCTCCTGTGATCATCCGGATATACAATCCGACGGAAATTATTACCCACAACGCCTGCGATACCGTAGTGCCGAGCCAACCGCTCGTTTACGAATGTGTAGTCCGCTGAATAGAGGTCTAAAATACTCCTATCCTCACGTACTAAATAGTTGAACAACAGCTCGGTCTCTTGCCGCATTGCTTCTGCAAGCTGTTGATCGAAATCAGGGAACCAGAATTGATCAGGATGGACCTTATCAAGGTCCTGTAAGCGAAGCCACTGCCCTGCGAACCTCGGGCCAAGAGACTCAGCACGCCTATCGCTCAGCATCCTAAGGACTTGATTCTTAAGCTCTTCCGGATCAGAGAGTTCCCCTCGCTCAGCCACTCCCAGCAGTTCGGGGTCAGGCGCGGTTCCCCACAGGAAGAAAGAAAGTCGTGACGCTAAATCGACGTCATTAATTCGATAGCTTTCTCCCGGCTGCATGTTCGGAGGAGCTTCTTCAAAACGGAATACGAAGTGAGGACTTGCTAGAATCGCTTGAAGTGCGGTACGGATTCCAACCTCGAAACCACCACTCGCACCTTCCTCATAAAACGACATTAGGAATTCAAGATCCCGTTCATTAAGCGGTCTTCGGTATGCTCGTCTGGCTAGTCCGGAGATAATCTCCTCAGCGCAAGGATATGCCTCATCAGCCAAAGTAGGACGACAGGTAAAAACATTCTCCCGAATCGGAGATTCAGAAATACCAGTAACCTTGCTCGGACCTGAAATGATCAGGTCGCGGACATGCGGTAGAAGAGTCAAACCATAACCACTGATACCGGTATGACGATCAGCAAGAGACCAGTCATGTGGGGACATCAGGTCCTCCACTGGTCCTTCTGTTCTCCGGATGAAAGCAGCTGTCACACGTTGTGGTCCGGCACGCACAAAGATCGGATCAGTCCGCATCGAAATGCCTTCGGGATCGGATATGCGCATCCATTGATCTAGATCCAAGAGTGCAGCTCGTGATCCATTCACAGAGACCTCGACCTGCTCGAATCTCATGATCTGGCCAACAAAACCGTCACCGGTCGTGGTATGTTCAAAAGCAATCCGGAAAATATACTCTCCGTCTGCTGGGAACGTATGCACGACGGACACGCCCCCTCGTGTACCAAATGGCGCACCAGGAACCCGTTCTGTCTGAGAGCGGTAGCCGGAAACGTTGTAGGTATGCTCAGCCGGTCTTGCATTGGGGTCACCCAAAGCGAGGCGGCTGATATCTGCTGCCGCATTCAGATAGGCATCGAGTAGTGTTGGGGACAGAAGCTGCACGTCAGCGATGTTGTCGAAATTTTCACTCTTGGTATCAAGGGGTAGGTATGCTCCCGCATCAACTTTGAGACCAAGTAAATCATGGACTGCACTCTCATATTCCGACCGATTAAGGCGCTGGAACGTCCGGCCACCTGGGTTGGGACTACGTGCGGCAAATCCATCCATATGTGTCTCAAGTTCTTCAGCTAGAACTCGGAGAGTGTCGCCCGCTGGACGCCTCGCACCCGGGGGGGGCATCATCCCGGCACGGACCTTCCTGATCATTTTCTCAGCTAGCTCTGCATTGTCTTCAGCGGTGGCCAAATCGAACTGCTCAAGAGTCATATTTCCCCGCAATGCGCTGTCATTATGACAACGTACGCAATACTGCTGGATGACATCATTACTTGAGGCCTGGCCTCCTTGGACTATTGGGATGGGAAGATCAACTCGCTCAGTCTCTATGTAATGCTCTCCCACAGAGGCGAGTAGCACCCCGAGCATTGCTGATAGCACGGTGAGTATCTTCATGGTCCCCATCTTTCGTGTGTGATTCTATTCCTATATTTCGTTGAAATGCCCACGGCAAATCACCCTTGGCTTGGGCGGAGCTCACCAGCAATAATGACTAAGTAAGATGAACTCGCCACCCCCAAGGAGCCAGTCTAACAACAATTCAAGGTGTCTCTGGAATGCTTATATTTAATCATCCACCAGACGAAGCCCCTTGCCACCAACTGCAGTTTCGAAGTAAGGTCGGATTATGATTAGACTACGCTCGCTTTCGACTCTCACCGCCGTCCTCCTCGCGGCGGGCTCTAACCTTGAAGCCCAAACGACAGCCTACGTCGGCGGTTCCATATGGGATGGCACCGGTGCTTCTATCATCCGGAACGCGACAATGGTTGTAGAGGACGGTCGCATTACAGCGGTGTCACCGTCAGCCGAAATTCCAGCTGGGACAGAGATCGTGTTCCTTGAGGGTAAAGTCTTGATCCCGGGGCTGATTAACACCCACGGTCATGTAAGTGGTCTATGGGCAGCCGAGGACGTTGTCGATGAGCAAGACCGTATCCGTGGTGACCTCGAACTCTTTGCGAAGTACGGAGTCACAACAGTGAATAGTCTCGGCGACGGCCTGGCCGTGATAGAAGCGCGGAAATCTTCAAGCCCCCTGGATCCACGAGCTCGGCTGCTATCAGCCGGAGCGGTAATCGCTGGCAATACTCCAGAGGCAGCCCGCAATCAAGCGATCGCTAATGCAGACGCGGGTGTTGATTGGCTCAAGCTCAGGGTAGATGACAATCTTGGCTCGTCCCGTAAAATGCCCTGGGATGCCGTCCAGGCTGTGATGAACGTCGGGAACGAAAGAGGGCTCCAGGTTGCCACACACCTTTTCTACCTTGAAGATGCCAAGCGCCTGATTGATATGGGAACTGGGATGATCGCGCACTCCGTAAGGGACACGGACGTGGATCAGGAGTTCATAGATAGTCTTCTCGAAAGTGGCATCTGCTATGTTCCGACTCTTACTCGTGAAGTAAGCACATATATCTACGGCACAAGACCAGGATTTTTTGACGACGAGTTTTTCACAGAGTATGCCAACGAGAGCGAAATCGAGCGACTGAGTGAGCCTGCTTACATGGAACGTACCCTGGCGAGCGCCTCCGGTGCGGCCTACAGAGTCGCGCTCGTTCAGGCAATGGAGAACATGGTCATCCTCCAAGATGCCGGCGCGCCCGTCACGTTCGGGACTGACGCGGGGCCTGCAGGCCGATTCCCCGGCTACTTCGAGCATATGGAGCTAGCACTGATGGTCGGAGGTGGACTAACCCCAACACAGGCCCTGTTAGCAGCCACAAGTGTGGCTGCTTCATGCCTTGGCCTAGATGATATTGGAACCCTAGAGCCAGGAAAGTGGGCTGACTTCATCGTGCTGGATGAAGACCCTACCCGGGACATCACATATACACAGTTGATTGATCAGGTATACGTCGCAGGCCAACCGATACGAACCAAGACTGAGGGCTAGCAGTAGCAACCGCTCGTTCGGAGGATCAAGCTACCTAGAAGGTCCTTGTAACAGCTGATCAAGTTGGAATACGCGACCATTTTTTACCACGGTTCGCACATCTCGTGCCGCCCGAATATTCTCTAGGGGATTGGCCCCAAACACCACAAGATCAGCTAACATCCCTGGCCGAACGGAACCGAATTCTCGTCCGTAACCCATTGCAGCAGCAGAAATTGACGTAGTCGCACGCATAACATCGATAGTGGACATGCCTCCATACCGCACGAGGGCCTCCATCTCTGTAATCAAGCTGAGTCCTTGTGGATTGATCGGTGAATCCGTGCCCATCACCACCACTCCTCCTGCCTCTACGACCCTGCGCAAAGTTGACGCCATATCCTGAACCAGACGCCGTGAAGTCTCTAGATCACCTCGGAGCCTCACCGCTTGAGGAGCCGACGGAGAGAAGGTCGTAACCCGGGGATCATCGAACAGAGATGGGTCATCCACGGTAACCAACGCGTAACCGCCAGAGATACCAACTGTCGGAGTAATCGTCATGCCGGATTGCGCCAAGAGCTGCACTACGTCCTGATAGCTACGGTTGAGCGCGGTAACCTTAGTGGAATATCCCCTCCGGCTTGTTCCACTTACGTGCTCGACCCCATCCGCGCCATTGGCGACGGCGGGGTACAGTTCATGCGATGTTACCGGCATTCCGAGAGCGTGCGCTTCAGTAATCACCCTACGCTGGACTGCATCCGGGAGCCGCACATAGGTCTTCACGAGGTCATAACGCAAAGCCGCCGCTCGCTCCATCTCCAGCGCAACCTGTGCAGAACTCGCAAGAGAAGGGGCTCCACTGTAATAGATCCGACTACCGTCTATAGTGCCGCCTGTCCCGAAGATGCGCGGCCCTATCCTTCGACCTGAGCCAATCGATTCACGCGCCTCTACCACATCATAAGGGTCACCCGCAGGTATGCGGATACTGGTGATGCCGTAGGAGAGCCAAGTCCTGCCTAATTGCTCGCCTGAGGCCAAATCCCCGTGCGTGTGCATCTCAATCAATCCAGGTGATACTACCCCATCTGTCGCATCCACAATCTCTCCCACGTGCAGTGCCTCATCGTGGGGATCGACACGGACAATCCTGTTTCCATCAATGACGATGTCGATATTTCGATGCAATGACTCTGAGACACCGTCGAAGAGAGCACCTGCATGGACGACCACCCGCCCAGTGGGGGTCGACCGCTGCCACCAGAGCGCTACCGGAATATCCTCGATGCGTCCATCAGTCAGCCAGACACGACGTAGGCGGTCGGTAGTCAGGTATACGATAGACTCTGAGTCACCAGCCCATGTCGGGTCATCTGCAAGTTCGTTAGTGAGTCGTCTCGAAGGTCCAAGCGGGTCTCCACCCGGTGTCACTGGGATCACCCAAAGCACGCCAGTAGACACGTACGCCATAAGTCGACCGTTGGGAGACCATACTGGACCGTCTGTAGACCTTGTACCTACTGAACCATGAGGGGAAAAATCGAGCCAGTGTTCATTGGTTTGGAGAACCGGCTCAGGAAGTTCTTCCACATCTCCGGAGAAGGCCGGAGTGTAAGTAACACTTCCACCCTTAGTCGTGCTTTCTTGGTTAGCATCTGCGGTGTCATCAGCATCCTGTGCAGCCACCCGGCCCAAGGAGATGAGAAGTGCCTTGTTCACACCCTCCCTGAATCGCGTCGAGTAACGCCAATGCGCAGAAACGGCTAACTGCTCTCCGTCAGGAGACCAGGACACCCTACCAGGGTTATTCAGGCCTGAACGCACAGTTCGTGACACGTTGGTCGAAAGAGAAATAATCCTGATATCACTGACTCTCCCACCAGATACCACATAAGCAATCTCACTGGCATCCGGTGACCAAACCGGAACCCCACCCCCGTCATTGGTCACCTGTTGCATCTCTCCGCTCTCGACATTGTGTACCCAGATTTGGAGCATGCCCGATCGATCAGACGCATAGGCCAATCGGGATCCATCCGGTGACCATGTTGGATCAGTTTCCACATAAGCATCGTCGGTGAGGCGAACCGGATCACCGCCGATCGGCATCACCCACAGATCACCAAGTGCTGCAAAGGCCACACGATCACCCCCCGGTGCCACAGCGGGGGAGACGATCCCGTGGACTGCCTTCCTGCTCAAATCATCAAAGTCACGGAGAGCCTTCCTGTAGGTAGGTCGCTCCAGTGTGACAGTTGCCTCGAACGGGATCTCAGAGGCCACGCCTCCAGTTGCAAGCCGTGACCGAATCTGACCATCTGCCGTATACACAAGCTGCGAGCCTTGCCAGCTAGCCCTAAACGGGAAGACGTCTTCATCCACGTCACTAAGAATTTGCTCAGAACCAACATTTGGACTCACAGGAACAATGCGAATCTGACTCGATCCGTAGCTCTGAACATTGTATGAGAGCCTGGAGCCATCTGGACTCCAAGACACACCGAAGAGGCTAGAGCCGACGCTATAGGTATCAGCCACTCGCTCCGTGTCCCCTAAAGAGGAACGAATCCATACCCCAGTTGAGGTTCCGTCAGTCACATACGCTACAGCGTCGCCAGCGGGTGAGTAAGCGGGGCCATACTCGTTATCACCTCCGTTTGTCAGACGCCGTGCTTCTCCGTCGACGAGGGCGACTTCCCAGATGTCATAAGTCCCAGATCGGTCAGACGAGAAAGCAATGCTCGACCCGTCCGGAGACCAATGTGGCTCACGATCATCAAATGGTCCCGATGTGATCTGGGCTAGACCAGAGCCATCAGCATTCACCGCCCAAACGTCATAGTCACCAGCCCAGTAGGCCTGGAACGCGATCCGAGTCCCGTCCGGAGACCAGGAGGGCTGTCGTGCATCTCCCTCTGGATCCGTGAGCGCAATCGCAGTACCGCCAGTCGCTGGAAGAGTCCATATGCGACCGAGAGCGTCAATCGCCAGGGTCTGGCCATCGGGCGAAAGCGCTGCGGCCATATTAGTGCCCTCGCGGATCGTAACTTCAATGACGGCTTGCTCTGATGCTTCCGGAACCGGTACCAGGCCCATGACTGAGAGAACGACCAAGGCGATCGGTACCGGATGAGCTGGTGTTCTATAGATCACGATTCCGCTCTCCTCATGGACTGTGAGCGATCCAGGACTGGGGCCGAACCGAGGAATAGGTCCGGCTATGGCCAGAGCCGCAAGCAACAACCGCTGTGAACGAATACGCCTCCAACCCATTAAATGGCATCTGAACTCTCGAATTGACGGGCTCTGACACTTAGAATTATGTGATATCAATATTTCTCGAACTCTACGAGCCATGGCGCGCTATCTGACAGAGTTGATCGGTACCTTCTTTCTCGTCTTCGTGATCGGGATGACGGCTGTAGCTGGGCTTTCTGCGGCCCCGATCGCAATCGGCTGCACACTGATGGTGATGGTATACATGGGAGGGCACATCTCTGGCGCCCACTATAACCCAGCCGTGAGCATTGCCGTCTTCCTAAGAGGCTCCCTAGAGAAGAGTGATTTACTGCCGTACATAGCAGCTCAACTACTGGGTGCGTGGCTCGCAGCTAGTGCGGTACTGGCGGTTACGGGCGCCACGTTCGCACCAGCACCTGGTGCCGGGTACGAGACTTTAGCAGTCCTACTGTCTGAGGTCTTGCTGACCTTTGCGCTGGTCCTCGTCATACTTAACGTAGCAACGTCACCGACCACTGAAGGCAATTCATACTACGGGCTCGCAATTGGATTCACGGTACTCGCAGGCGCTTACGCTGTAGGGCCGATTTCAGGTGGGGCGTTTAACCCGGCTGTCGGATTTGGTCCAATTCTCGTTGACACGCTGGCCGGCGAAGGCTCATTCGAGAATTTGTGGCACTACATCGTATGGCCGATAGCGGGTGGTCTCCTCGCGGTGCCGGTATTCCGCATGCAGCACGGTGCAGAATCTGACTAGCCTGAGCTGAGTTTGAACGCCTCGACCTAATCAACCCTTAGGCGCTGATCTCGTGAACCGCGCCTGCCCCCTTGGGCACGCGAATCATTTCAACGAGCTGCTGTACCTCAGGTGGCGGCTCTGGAGTGAACTGCGAAACTGTAAGCGTGATCGCAAAATTGAGTAGCATGCCGACCGTGCCGATCCCCTGCGGACTAATCCCAAACCACCAGTTATCAGCGTTATTGAGTTCTGGATGAATCAGCGTGAAGTATGCGATGTAAGCCGCGGTCAGGGTTATACCAGAAACCATGCCAAGGATCGCGCCCTCCCTAGTCGTACGTTTCGAAAATATTCCAAGGATGATGACAGGAAAAAATGAGGCCGCTGCTAAGCCGAAGGCGAACGCAACGACCTGTGCTACGAAACCTGGTGGATTAATGCCCAGATAGCCCGCAACCAGCACGGCTGCACCTGCCGAAATCCGCGCAGCGACTAGTTCACCACGCTCTGTGATCTCCGGCATAATAGATCGTTTTAGTAAATCGTGACTCACCGCAGAAGATACGACCAGAAGAAGGCCGGCCGCCGTAGATAGGGCTGCCGCAAGGCCACCAGCCGCTACAAGTCCTATGACCCAATTCGGTAAGCCGGCAATCTCCGGGTTCGCAAGGACAATGATATCGGGGTCGACTGTTAATTCATTAGCTGTCGACGCATCTGGACCCACAAACTGGATGCGGCCGTCCCCATTTAGATCCTCGAAACTAAGTAACCCGGTACCTTCCCACGTCGTAAACCACTCAGGCACCTGGGCGTAGGGTACTTCCGAAACGCTGTTGATGAGGTTCGTACGAGCGAACACGGCTACCGCTGGAGCGGTTGTGTACAAGAGAGCGATGAATACGAGAGCCCATCCTACGGAGAGGCGGGCATCCCGTACACGTGGGACCGTATAGAAGCGGATGATCACATGTGGTAGACCAGCGGTCCCGACCATAAGTGCTGCCGTTATAAAGAAGACATCTAATCTGGATTTTGTTCCAGACGTGTACTCCGAGAATCCGAGCTCCTGATGTAGACCATTCAGTCGCTCTAGTAGTGATATTCCCGAAGCCTGGTCAACATCACCGAAACCCAACTGAGGCACAGGGTTTCCGGTGATCAGCAGAGATAGGAAGATGGCAGGAACCAGGTAGGCGAAGATCAGCACACAGTATTGGGCAACTTGTGTGTATGTGATGCCTTTCATACCACCTAGGACAGCATAGAAAAAAACAATCGCCATCCCGATGTAGACTCCAGTCTCTACATCAACTTCTAGGAAGCGGCTGAATACAACACCCACACCCCGCATCTGCCCAGCCACGTATGTGAACGAGACGAAAATCGCACACACAACTGAGAGTAGTAACGGTCACCGACAAAATCGGGCACCGTAAATGCTCCGAACTTCCGTAGGTAGGGAGCCAACAGCAGTGCGAGTAGCACATACCCACCCGTCCAGCCCATAAGGTAGACCGCACCATCGTATCCCATGAAGGAGATGAGCCCAGCCATCGAAATGAATGATGCGGCACTCATCCAGTCGGCAGCGGTAGCCATCCCATTAGCCAAGGGTGAGACGCCGGCACCTGCGATATAGAAGTCTTTTGTCGAAGTCGCGCGGGACCAAATTGCAATCCCTATATAGAGCGTGAACGACGCAGCTACCAATACGAAGGTCCAGGACTGGACGCTCATACGTCGTCCTCTTCTTGCAGGTCGAACTCACGATCCAGCCGGTTCATCAGGAAGACGTACACGAAAATCAATGCCACAAAAACGTAGATTGCACCCTGCTGTGCGAACCAAAAGCCTAGGGGAAAGCCCGTACCCGGCACGGTCACTGTATCAAGCGGTTCTACCGCGATAATCCCAAAGCCGTATGAGACGACGAACCAAACTACCAAAAGCATTCCTACGTACCGGATATTCCTTCTCCAGTACTCCGTAGCCCGTGCTCTAGTTGATGAATCAGGCCCGTAGCCCGCAGAACCTTGAGAGGGCTGTTCGCTCATAAAACACTCCGGCAAGGGGTCGAAAACCCGCAAACACTAGTAGGACGGAAGTCCGTGCGGCAAATGAGTCTTGGGGTATTCGCGATAATGACCGGCAAGCAACACCAGCACAAACTCACTGAACCTGAATTCGTCAACTTCCTCCCCATGGCTTCTTCTGGACATTGTCCACTGGACTCATTGTACGCCCAGGTCTAGTCGCTTCTCGGGTAGCAAGGTTGTACTGATCACCAGGCGCTAGGAAATAGAATTTCCCATTCTCACCAGTAGTAGATTGGTTGTCATAAATCAGTACATATGACGCTCCAATCACCTCAAACTGATCTCTCTGGACCACGATGGCGGTATTCTCGTCTAGGGCAATCCCGAGCAGCTCTGGGTGTGCCTCGATCACTTCGACCAGGTCGAAGTGCCGATTCCGGCGAAGTACGTGTTGATCAATTCCCACGTTACGCAGGTATCCGAAGCCAACCTGATGGTCACCCATCATGGCAAGGTTCGTTCGCGTATCACCTCGCACCAAGAATGAACCCTGGATTGAAGCTCCAGCTGATGACCCACCAATGACACCACCTCGGTCGAGCACCTTCCGAATTTCCTCTTCGGTTCGAGTGCCCCCGTAGGCGTCAACCAACCTCCACTGGCGACCTCCGAAGAAGTAGACCGCGTCAGCCGTCAGAAGTGGCCCCACGAATTCCTCAGTGTCCGCTACAGCAGGATCGGTCGTATGCAACAGTGTCATGTTCGTAGCACCATTACGTCGCCAGGAATTCAGGCCTTGGTAATACTCATCATACTCCTCGGCACCCCCAGCCGTGGGAATCATCACGATGTGTGCATCTGGGCCACCGGCCAGTTCGAGAAAGCGCTCGTAGATCTCAGGAGAGCGCATCGCTCCTCCCACGATAACCAGTGATCCGTTCTCAGGACCTACAAGAGTGGGCCCAGCCGGTTGCTGTGCTGTCGCACTGGGCGAGGAGACTAGCCCACAAACAATCACCAGAACTATGCAGCGGGTGATCCAATTGATCCGTAACATATTTACTCCTCTGTTCCGTAGACGAAGCGCTCCAGTTCACCATGGACGCGCTCGATTGTTTCCTTCGAGGGCGATGGCGTAACAGCCGACACACTAATTGCCACCACAGTATTGATGAGAAGAGACCAGATCGCACCATGCAACCCGAGGGGGTGCGGTGAGACGACCAGCGTGATGTATAATGCAGCGAGTCCCGTAGAGATTCCAGCAACCACACCTGCCCTAGTGAGTGTACGACCTCCAGGGAAGCACACACCCAAAATCGCCGGCATAAGCTGCAACGCTCCGGCTCCTGAAAGTGTGACTAGTACCACCAAGAAGTCGAGCCTCAACACCGAGAGGTAATACCCCACGACAAGAAGTCCGAGAACGATTCCCCGGCCGACCCACACGTAATGTGCTTGGCTCTCGTCGGGGTTGATATAACGCTGGTATACGTCCCGGGTCAGTACAGTCATGTTCGCATGCAGGATCGAATCCAGGGTGGACATCGCAGCCGCAGTTGCGCCCGCTAAGATGATACCCGTCAGCCATGGTGAAGCGTACGCGAAGAGTAGCTCAGGAAAAATTCGGTCGGCAGCTGGACCCTCGAGCCCAGGCATGACGACCGCCCCACCCAAACCGATCAAAGCCGCGGGAATAAATAAGGTCATTAGGTAGATCGGCGTCGTCGCCCCGAGAAGCCTGAGTGTCTTAGCGTCGATCGCTGTGTAGTAACGGATCATCATATGTGGCTGGAAGATGACCCCAAATGAGAGCGTGAAGGTCATACCAATCCACATACCCGGCGTGAAGAAACCCTTCGGACCTGGTAGGGAGAGCAAATCCGGCCGCTGTTCTGAAACTGCACGCCACAGTTCCAGCGGCCCCCCGAAAAGCTCGTAGGATAGAACGAGTGCCCCTACCCATATTGCTATATACATCCAGATCCCCTGGAGCACGTCAGTCCAATAGACCGCCCGGAGTCCACCAGCCATTAGATAAACTGCTGCCACAACCAGGAGAATTAGCGTGCCAAGCTCAAGGCCAACACGGCCGTCCGAGGCAATATTAATGATGTAGCCTAGACCCTGTGCCTGCGCCTGGATGTAGAGGATTGTGAAGACAACCGAGATGGCTGCCACAGCGACACGTACGGCTTCTGACTCGTAGAAGTCAGCCAGCATGTCTGCGGGGGTGATATAGCCGAAAGCCTTTCCAAGCGCCCAGATCCGAGTACCAATCACATAGGTAATCGCACCGACCAGGAGCGTCCATGTTCCGGCGGCCCAGAAGCCCACACCGTGTGTATAGAAAAATCCGCCTGAGCCCAGGAATGCGAACACGGAGTGGAAACTTGCTACGACGGTCAAATAAAGAACGACAAAACCAGCACGACGACCGTAGAGGAGGAAATCCTCCATATCGACTGTCATCCTACGATTAGCGACAACACCCAGGACGAGCGTGAAGACCAAATAAAGAAAGATCAGGCTGGTTGCGATGACCCAGGTTTCCATCAAACTGCCACCATCAAGCTATAGACCCCGCCTCAAGGCCCAGACCAGAACACAGATCAGGGCGGTGTAGACTGCGAACAGAGCCACGTAGATAAACGGAAGCCCCAAGATCCAGGGCTCAGTGCGATTCAGGAGTGTGTGCGTGACCGGCGGCATAGCCAGCATGAAGATCACTAGAAACGATATGGTCGCGATCCACCCATCACGGGTACGGGGGATAAAGTGAGATCGCCGCGTCGGCTGAGATTCCATGGTCCGCGAAGATGGATTAAGTAGTAGCAGGGCAGCAAGGGCATGCCCAACCCTACAAATTCTTGGCGTCCTATTGGAGTGACACTCTGCTAGGTCAAGCACACACCGTAAGATACGGCTCCGAATACGCTAACTCGTACTATGACATAGACTTAAACCATCAGAATATTCTTGGCATGATTTTTTCTCTCTTAGCAAATAGATTGTGGGTACCAATCATGCTATGGAGAGTTGTATGACTAAGCAGATTAGTTTCTTAACCGCTAGCTGCATTGGGTTGGGGCTGCTTCTAATAGCACAAGGGCTAGATGCTCAAGAGCTGCCAAGAGCCTTGGAATCCAGAACACCAGTCGTATATATCGACTTCGCAGGGCTTGCCAGCAATGCGGTAGGTGAGTTCGGTGATCTCGTTGGCGCAGGAGGGGGAGTGAACCTTAGTGCGAAGGTTTTCCCTCTTGAAGACTCCAGGAATTTCGGACTGCGGGCAGATCTTGGATGGGTTATCTATGGTTTAGAAAGCGTACCTACATGCATCAGCGACCCTTGCCGTGTCCAAACGGACATCAAGACAAGCAACAACATCTTCTACTTTGGCTTGGGCCCTGAGGTCATCCTGATACGGGGACGTTTTGAACCCTATGTCTACGGAACCCTTGGAACTTCGGTTTTTAACACTGGGTCAACGCTCCAGGGTGAATACTTCGAGGGAGCCGATACACATTTCAACACCACTCACCTCAATGATTGGACCTTCGCCTGGCGCGCAGGCGGGGGCATCCGCTACGGCATTTGGGAAGACGTCTCAGTCGATTTCGGGATGGAGCACCACGGCAATGGTGTAACTGATTACCTCACCAAAGGTGATGTCATCGACGGCCGGGATGGTAAAGTCAGCATCAACCCAAGACGCAGTGAGGCCAACTTGCTGACCTTCCGACTCGGTGTGTCGCTTGGGCTAGGAGGCGACAAAGGAATATTCGCATTTTGAGCGGGCGCCGAATAGACCGGAGGGTTTGTTGCTGAAACATCCTCGCTTATAGATGCTCCAACTCAGACGTCTTAGTCTGCTTCCCTTGCCTCAAGTCCCAACGCCTCCCGGACTCGGTGCCTCTCGACCTTACCGTTCGCGTTCCGGGGGATCTCTCCCCCGACAACCCAAATGCGTGGCCGCTTGGCTTCACCGAAAGATTGCCGGACATACCCTTCGAGAAGGTCCAGATCGAGTCCATCACCGGTTGGCATAACCCACGCACCAACAATTTCCCCCCACTCAGGATCTGGAACACCTACTACACAGGCGTCCTGGACTCCTTCGTGCTCGCACAGCACATCCTCTATACGAGTAGCATCTATGGTGATCCCACCCGACACGATCCGGTCTGAGCGTCGTCCGGTGACCCATAGATCCCCGTCCTGATCAAGATGTCCCAAGTCCCCTGTACGATACCAGCCTTCAGCATCAGCTAGCGGCTCGGTGACACCGACATAATCCTGAGCTAGTGTGGGGCCCTGGGCTAGAATCTGGCCGTCATTGTCGATCTTGATCTTCGTTCCCTTCAGCGCACGACCGACCGAACCCGGCTTTTGCTCTACTTCAGAAGGCACGGCAGTAGCTACCTGAGAAGTCATTTCTGTCATACCGTAGGTCAGTGCGAGCGGCCATCCCGCTGCGAGGCCCTGTTGAATGAGATTTGGTGGGGCATGAGCTCCACCGATCAGTCCGCATTTGAATGAAGCAGGCACCTGTAGGCCGTCCCGGTGCTCCAGTAAGCGAAGTAACTGGGTCGGCACAAGTGACATATGAGTCACCGGAGAAACGCTACCTAGGAGACCTTCACCCTCGATAAGTTGAGAAGCGATATCTGCACTAAAAGACCCGCAAGCAACCAGAGTACAACCCAAAAGAAAAACTCGGGTCACTAGGGCCAAGCCGCCTACGTGCCCCGGAGAAAGGGACAATAACCAGACATTCTCTGATCCAAGATCCAATCTCTCAGTAACAGCCTCAGCACTCGCACAGATATTATCCAGCGTGAACAAAACACCCCGGGGTCGACCTCCCGTCCCGGAAGTCCACAGAATTGCCCGAGCATCAGTCTCAAGACCATTGAGGACCTCCACGGCTCTGGATTTCTCAAGCCGTGTTATACGAGGATCGAGTGGGGCGATGGACGCACCTGTCCGCCAGTAGGCTAAGAATTCAATTACCGTATTCGCTTCTGCGTGAGCGTCTATTACATAAACTCGCCCCGGCTCTACTCCTTTGGTGGCTAGTTCCCTAGCCCGCTCCTCCACAGCATTACCAAGGTCCGCGTATGTCCAAACTCTTTCGGCTGATACAAGCGCCAGCCTATTAGCGCTCGTGCTAACTGTTCCTTCAAGCAGTTCGAGGAGCATCAGCCGAGGGCAAACCCGGCGGCGAGGGCCAAGCCATAGACCCCTACCAACTGTGCGGTCTCTGCTAAGGCTGGTAGTAGATCGCGGGCCTCAGCGTGCCCAATCACCTTCTTCACTGGGCTAACGGAGAGCGGGACCACCAATAGTGAGCAGAGTACAGCGATCGGCCAATCCAGAACCATCCAGCCAAAAAGAGGCACAGAAATAGAGACGGAAAGCATGAAGAGGTACTCGAGCTTTGTGAGAGTTCGACCAAGACGAACGGCGAGGGTCCGTTTCCCCGCACGGGAGTCTGTATCGATGTCCCTGAGGTTGTTCACGACAATGAGAGCAGTGCTGAGCGCACCAACACCCGACCCTACCAAAAAAGCGTCGACAGACCATGAAAGGCCCTGCACGTAGTAGGTACCCGCAACCGCAATGAGTCCGAAGAAAATAAAGACGAAAAGATCACCGAGGCCGTGATACGCCAGCGGAAAAGGCCCGCCGGTATAGAGGACGGCACACGCGATCGAGGCTAGCCCAATCCACAGGATGGGCAACCCTGCAACCCACACCAGATAGATACCTGCGAGCATCGCCAACCCAAGGGCCTTAACCATCCCAGCTCTTACCGTCGCTGGTGCCAGAATTCCAGCCTGAGTGACCCTGACTGGACCAACACGGTCTTCCGTATCTCCACCACGAACGAAATCGTAGTAATCGTTGCCAAGATTAGTACCAATCTGAATACAAATGGCCCCAACCAGAGCAGCAAGCGCAGGGAAAAAAGTGAACACCCCGTGATGGACGGCCAACCCTGTCCCCGCGATAACGGGAGCTATACCTGCGATGAGCGTCTTAGGGCGAATAGCGAGAAGCCAAGCGCGGATCCTGGAGATCTCAGAAGGTGATGTGAGAGCTTCCATGAATGCTTTGAGTAACTGAACGAAGACTGATTAGCATTCCGACTCCAATCACCAAGGCAGCCACGGATATTTGCGGAATTCAGGATCTCTCTTCTCGAGATATGCCCTTTTCCCCTCCTGCCCCTGTTCCGTCATGTAGAATAGTAACGTTGCATTGCCTGCTAATTCCTGGAGTCCGGCCTGGCCATCGACATCGGCATTGAAGGCACTCTTGAGTAGCCGAATCGCTAGAGGACTCTTATCCAGAATTTCTTGGGCCCACCTCCAGCCCTCTAGCTCAAGCTCTTCTAGCGGGACGACCTTGTTCACCATGCCCATCTCACAAGCCTCTTCAGCTGAATACTGGTGGCAGAGGTACCAAATTTCGCGTGCTTTCTTCTGGCCAACCATTCTGGCTAAGAATGCAGAACCAAACCCACCGTCGAATGAGCCAACAATCGGACCCGTCTGTCCGAACACCGCATTATCCGCTGCAAGCGTTAAGTCACAAACAACGTGTAGTACATGTCCTCCACCGATTGCGTAGCCGGCGACAAGCGCGATAACTGGTTTTGGCATCGAGCGCATGTACCGCTGCAGTTCGAGTACGTTGAGCCGTGGCAAGCCGTCCTTACCCACGTATCCGGCTTCGCCTCTGACCTTCTGATCTCCCCCGGCACAGAACGCCCACTTACCATCTTCTGACGGACCGTTTCCTGTAAGAAGTACTACCCCGATCTGAGGATCCTCTCCAGCATCTCGAAAAGCTTCAAGTAACTCTAGTATGGTCTCAGGCCGGAAAGCATTACGTACCTCCGGGCGATCAAAGGCAATCCGTGCGACACCATCGCACTTATGGTACGTGATGTCTTCGTAGTGTTTTACTTCTTTCCAATCAGGTTTCGTCATTGGTCGTTCATCTCGTGGACGTATTGCAATCTTGTCTCTTGGAACTGCTAGCGTAGCGTGTCCAAGACGTGTTGGGCCACTGCTTCCGCAATCTCTTCGTGCCTTCGCTTATTAGTTTCACGGTCCGATGTCACTCGTAAAATTGATGTGCGGCCAGATTCTAAGGCGGTCGCGAGTTCGGTGCCCAGGTCATTAATCTCCAAATCTGACCAGCCCAGGTTGTGTATTGCCGCCGTATGCTGGAAGTCGAGCCCATGCGGGGTAGCAAAGAATTGGCTGAACACAGGTTCATGGTCAGCTATTGGCAGCATATGAAAAATCCCACCACCATCATTATCGATCAACACAAATACAACGGGACAATCAGGTTCACGACTCCAGAGTAAGCCATTTTGATCATGGAATAATGCAATATCTCCGAGAACACACACCGTAGGCGCTGGCCGAGCCGCAGCAACACCAAAGGCTGAAGAAACAATGCCATCTATACCGCTCGCTCCGCGATTACCAAACACCATAAGTTGCTCTTCGCGAGGAAGCCCAAAACCGTCCAGATCACGCACCGGCATGGAACTCGAAATAAAGAGATTTCCTCCTTCTGGAAGGACTTCAGTGACCGTTGCAAGCACGTCCCCTTCGTGTAGGTCACCCTCATCTACATCCATGGCATGCTGAGCCGCCCGCGAGGCAGTCTGCCATAACGAAGTCCAGTCCTCGTCAACAGCGTGGTTAGCACGTTCCGCTAATGCGCAGAGGGTTTTCCCGGGATCAGCTCTCAGGTAATCGGTGGCTGTGGCTCCATAATCCTTCCAGCGCCCAGCCGCGTCTACCACAATGTGTCTTACACCATTGTGGAACTGCAGCCAGCCCTGGAGTGCAGCGGAGGTCGGAGTTGCCCCCACCCGGACCACAAGGTCCGGTTTCAGTGCGCCACAGATGGTTTCGTCCCTCAAGAACAGGTCATAGGCCGCCACTCTGCCGGCGCCACCCGACGGACCGAAGCGGGCGCCCGACAGGGGATCTGCCAGAATCGGATATCCGGTAGCGGCAGATAAGGAAAGAGAAGCCTTACCGACTTTGTCAGGTTCTGCTACTGGCCCAACCACAATCACCCCTCGCTTCGCAGCTAGGGCAGATGCCAATTGATCTAATTCCTGCTCAGAAAGTTCACTGCGCCCTAAAGAGATCTCAACGAACGGATTTCCATCCGTTCGACCATTGGCCGCGATAGGATGAGTAGCAACGAAATTCGGGTCTGGGTCTACGGGTTCAAGAGGCTTATCAAAAGGGAAATTTATGTGGACCGGGCCAAACGGTGCCGTCAGCGACGCAGCTACTGACCGGACAGCGATTGTTCGAAGATGTTGAAGGGCTGGGCCATCCATTACGGGCGGCGGGACATCTATCGACTCCCTAACATAGGTACCGTACAGGCCGACTTGATCTATTGTTTGATTCGCATCTGCTCCCCTGAGCCGATGCGGACGGTCAGCGGTTAAAACCAGCAGTGGGGCTTCACTGAGTGAAGCCTCGATTACAGCTGGAAAAACGTTCGCTGTCGCTGTCCCTGAGGTGGTTATGATTGCTGCTGGAGAACCGGAAGCCTTAGCGATACCTAAAGCAAAAAAAGCTCCCGAGCGCTCATCAAGATGCACTCGCATGCGGAATCGACCGTCCTGAGCAAAGGCCATAACCAGTGGTGTCGAGCGTGAGCCAGGAGCTACAACCACATCTTGAACACCACATCGGGCAAGTTCATCGGCAAATGCTCGCGCCCAGATCGTCGTTGCGGCTCCCTCAATCATTCAGCATTCGTTGTGTTGCTGCACGATTCTCAAAAGGCGTCACGTGCCCTTCGGTTTCGATTCGATCGAATTGCACACCGCTCGCCTCCAAAGCTCTAAGCATCGGCTCGAACTTGATCGCGGTCTCATCCCACTCCAGTGCTGGGACCGAACCTTCGATGATTCCAGCACCGGCGAATAAACGCCAACCCAAACCCGCCGAAATTCCAGTTCTTAGAGCAGGGGCAAAAATTCCATTTCCCTCTGGATCAAACCAACCGACGGGGCCAGCATACCAGCCGCGATGGAAGGGCTCCTCATCAGCCAACAGTGCCATCGCGGCTTCGCGTGGCAAACCACAGACTGCCGGAGTCGGATGAAGCAACCGAAGCAAGTCGAGGATGCCAATCTCAGCAGGGACACTGGCACGGATTTCAGTCTCAAGGTGTTGGATGCGAGCTAGTGTTAGGACGTGCGGCTGAGGATCCGTCCGTATCTGCTGGGCCACAGTCTCCAGCCGTCTCAACATGTCATCAAGCGCTATGCGTTGTTCAATTCGATCCTTATCGCTCGCCAGTAGCCGAGTTGCAAGTTCTGCTTGCTCACGCGGTGTCGATCCGCGTCTGATAGAGCCGGCCACAGCCGTCGCGTGAAAAACGCCATCCTGGAGTGTGGCTATTGTTTCAGGCGCGGCACCAACAATCGCAGAGCCGGGCTCGGGTTCGAACATGAAGACATGGCTTCCACGGTTCGCCTCCCAAAGATGTTCGACAACTTCCACCGTATCGATGGAATCTCGGGGATCGCCTAAGTCCAAGTCTAGCGTCCGTGCAAGTACGACCTTTGATACAGCTCCACCCCGGATGATCGCTAAGCACTCATCTACTGCCCCCTCCCAGCTACTCCTGTCCGTTGCAGCTTGTATTCCTTTCGTTGAGAGTTTTGAGGCTCGAAATCTACCCTGGTGCGAAGCAAGTTCGGCGCGTAAGGCTTCAGCCTGGTGCCTTAGTCTCACGAAAACTTCATCTGCTGCATTAGGCTCTACGAATGTGCGCGCACGCAGCCACGCGTCACCAGAATCGTCTCCCTCTAACTCAAAGGCAGGGAGGTGAAAGAGCCAGGGAGGAAAAGATGCCCAAATGCCTTCCGGCACATGATCTGAACGAAATGAAAACCCACCATAAAAACGCGTGCGGGGCGCTCGCGTCGTTCCTTGCGGCAGAATCGGATTCAGAGCGATCTGACTGGCTCGCTCAGCGACTAGAACAAACCGGTCGGAGCTAGAGTCACCGTCCGGCTTCAACTCAGCAGCGATTCCTCGATGAGCAACCCAGCGGCTTCCCCGTGCCCAGAAACCACGAGCATCTCCTCTAGCATGTGACAGAAAGACTTCCGGCCTGAGGTCCGGTGCAGGAACCGTAACCGTAGCAAGTCGTCGAGATTCCGGGGTAGAAGGCAAGGCAGCTCCAAGCCGAATCTGAAGGTTTAGTGATCTACAACTGGGCTCGGAATATAGGGGTAGCCGGGCGTTGATAAAGCTGTCCGGTAGTCCTTCAGGATTAGAGGCAAGGATGGGCCGGGGCTTTCTCCCTTGCTTCCTCAGCCTTACGCTGGACTCTAGCGCCATAGTGAATTGTTACGCGCTTGTCTTCGGGTCACTGGAATCGGGGTCATGCCGCTCCGACAGGGGGAACTCTTGAAACACAGAATCATCACACCGATTCTCTTATCACTCTCGCTATTACTCATCGCTCTCCCTTCCAGAGCTCAAGACGCTCGGGCAGTTGCTCGACTTGCCCCAAGTGCGAGTCAATTATCACTAGCCGCGGGCGAGCAAGTTCCCTTCACTGTTCAAGCGCTAGACCTAAGCGGAGCCATCGTTGATGTACCACTCCGCATCACTGGACCAAGAAACGCAGTCAGCATTGAGAATGGTATGGTTCAAGGCCTGCAGCCTGAGGAATATGAGATCGTCGTGACCATGGTTGTCCCAGCAAATACTGGTCTCGAACCCCTGTCTTTGCGCGTGCCAGTCGTTGTTACTTGGCCACGTGCTAGTGCAGTCGGCGTCGAAGCTAGGGCAACTGTGTATGAAGGAACGACAGTCAAGCACCGAGCCTGGGTAACGCACGCGGATAACTCGGTCCGGCCGGATCCCGAGATCAGATGGTCTTCATCAGATCCATCTATTGCCACAGTTGATCAGTTTGGAAACGTCACCGCTCAAATGTTAGGTACCGTAACTATTACTGCTTCTTTTGAGGGCGTAACCGACTCGGTTACTCATGAAGTGACAGCTTTCCCAGGAAGCCAGATTGAATTGATGGGAAGGCCGGACGCCAGAGTTCGTACTGGTGACGTGATTCACTTCGATGCTATGGTGCGGGATAATGGCGGTTCAGTGGTAGAAGATGCACCTCTAAGCTGGTCCCATTCGTATACCGCAACCGAGGGGATGCTTGGGGTACCCGCAACCGGTCAGATGCTGGGAGGGAAATTCGTTGCTGATATCGCTGGTATACACTCAGTAACGGTTAGCGCAGGCCCATTGTCAGCCCGAGCCTCCTTTGAAGTATCCCCCAGAGAGGTTGTTCAAGAACTCGAAGTCGTCGGCCACGGACCTGAGAATCGTTATCGGACCACAGATCTCTGGATCTTCGAGGGGACTGATGGTCGCGACTATGCTATTACTGGCTCGAAAGTCTCGGGTGGTTTTTCATTCTTCTACGATGTCACCAACCCCGCCCTAATAACAAAAATTGACTCGATTCAAGTGGACGCGCGAACTATTAACGACGTAAAAGCCTCACCTGACGGACGCTACGCTGTTCTCTCGCGAGAGGGAGCAACAAACCGCCGTGACGGCCTTGTCATTCTGGATATGTCTGATCCGACGAATCCTGTCATTGCATCGTTTTACGACGAAGGAATCACTGGCGGGGTTCATAATATGTTCGCCGCAGACGACTACCTGTACGCGCTCGCGAATGGGGACAAGTACGTGATCATAGACGTGGCTGACATTTACGACCCCCAATACGTCTCTGAATACAATCACCCAGACAGCAGGCTCCATGACGTCTGGGTTGCCGACGGGCTCGCGTACTCCTCGGAATGGGGCACTGGGGTTGTAGTCGTGGATGTCGGGAACGGACGCTGGGGAGGCTCTCCCGAAAATCCGGTGTTCGTTACTTCGTATGCCACACCTTCTGGGGCCACACATGCGACATTCCCCTACTATCAGGAATCAACAGGCAAGACATATCTCTTCCTTGGTGATGAGATCATGAACCGCCGAGGCCTGGCCTGGGCCGGATACCCAGAGTCTATGGGCTCTTACTCGAACAGGTACGATCCCTCAACTGGTACCGGTGGGATTCCTCTAGCTAATAGAGGCTACATTCAAATCATCGATTTTACCGATCCTGAGAATACGCAGATGGTCGCCCGTTATGAGGTTCCAGAATTTGGAACCCACAACATTTGGGTGGAAGACGACAAGCTCTATCAAGCCTACTATGAAGGAGGGCTGAGAGTCGTCGATGTGAGTGGAGAACTCATGGGTAATCTCTACACTCAGGGTCGCGAAATATCTGTCTTCAAGCCGGTGTCACAAACCGGCTATACCCAGAATGCGACCATGGTTTGGGGAGCACAGCCTCACAAGGGTCACGTTTTTTTTAGCGACACCAATTCGGGGCTGTGGAGTGTCAAACTCCTACCCAAGCAAAGACCTATCTCATAGCTTCACAAGTTGCTTGACTTGCTTGAGAAGAGGTTTGCACTAATGACATATAGAAGCCCGATCATGCTACTGGCCCTGGTTGCACTGGGTGCTTGTGAGCAGCCAACAGCGCCGGTTGTTAAAGATGTCGAGCTACTCAGTGATGCAGCAATCGCAAGCTTTGCCGAGCAAATTTCGGAGTCTAGCGATGTGAAGCTTCCATCTTTAGATGGGTTGCTCCGTGCATCTCGTAAGGCAATCCGTGCAAGTGATGGAGACAACAAGCAGGCTATCCGTCATTTCCGAGCGGCCCACCGCTTAGCTTCGGCTGCGGAAGACTCAACAGAAGCAAGCAATGAAGAGGCCGCGAAGAAGCTTCGTCGCCGAAGTTATGGACATAGATTGCACGGAATAGTTGCCGCACTCGGTACCGAAGCTGTGACAGGAGCCGTGTCTGGCTCTGAAGCCGGACTTACACGACTCCAAAATCGGTTCAACGGTCGTGAGATCTCTGAGAGAGCAGCCAAGAGGTTGGCAAAAATCGTGGAGCTCGTGGACAAAGCTCAAGCGCTGCTCACATCAGACAAACCGGTCCAAGCCCTCCACCATGCACTCAGTGCTGCGGACGGAATCAGACACTTCTCCCCTCGCTATTTGGCTCGAAAGCAGATTGGTCGAGCGAGAGACATTATAAAGCAGGCGATCACTGCGGTTGGTGATGCGCCAACTGAAGAAGAGGCTAAATCCATCAGACGGGCGCGTAAACTCCTAGGAACGGCTCACGAAGAGTTCAAGGCACGTCGGTACAATCGTGCCCGCAGTGCTGCTCAAAGATCAGCAAGGTTGTCCTGGGGTGTCGTTAACGGGAGAGCAGGCTAGCGACACGGCTAGCGGCTCTATCCTGTACCTGTAGCCCAATCAGTCCAGGCTTCCTCAGCTAATCCGATGCTGAGTTGGTTCCCATACCGAACGAGCGGCAGCTTCAGGACCATCGGCTCATCACATGCAATCTCAAGCCAGCGCTGCTCTCCATAGTACGCGGTGTGGAGGCCCAGCGCCTTGAACCGTTTGCCGTCACGGTTAATGAGCTGTTCTTCTCCAAATCTTTCGAAGAACCGCTTCAACTCTCCTCGTGATGGAGGGCGCTGTTTGAAATCCATGAAGTGTACATTCGCACGGCGTTCCTTGAAGAAACGAATCGCCTTGCGAACGTCGGGATTGTTCTTCACCCCGAAGATCTGGATTTCCACAGGAGTTCGTGTTCCGTAGGAGTTTTACTCAGGCTTTCAGCGGATACTGGATCGTAGTTGCGCGACGAGACCTTGAGTGGCCGTTCCTAGATTGGTCGAGCCACGCCCATAGTTCCTGAGCAACACGACCCCGATGCGTGCTTCTGGGTCAAATGCCATGTGGGCAGTGTAGCCTGCAACCGAACCCCCATGACTAGCAATCTTTCGGCCTTGTTCATCGATCTGGACAGAGAAGCCTAAGCCGTATCCACGATTTGGGTTCTCAGGAGTTTGAATCGAAAGCGCTTCTTGGCGGCTCTCCTCTGAGAGGATCCGAAGACCTGGCACGCCACTCATGGCACCCATGAAGCGACCCAAATCTGCTACCGTCGAATACACACCACCGTTAGGAACTTTGTACCCGCGACCGGCATGTTCACGCGCCGGCTGTCCCCCATCGATCGACCCATCCTGACCAATCACATAACCAGCCGCTAAACGCGCCTCAAGCTTCGCACCAGCGACTACAAACTCCGACCCTGTCATACCTAGAGGTTCAAGCACCTCAGTGCGAACCATCTCCATGAATGGTCTCCCGGCCGCCTTTGCCAAAGCAAGACCCAACGTGCCAAACCCTATGTTTGAATACTGGTAGCGAGCACCCGGCACAGTATCGTATGCAGTTAGTGGCAAAGACTCTACGATGCGCTTGTCCCAAAGCTCGATCGGTCCCACAACAGCAACCGGCCATTGGGGTTCACGAATGAGGCCAGCAGTATGGCTAGCCAAATGACGGAATGTCACAGGCTGTGCATCAACTCGCCGGTCCTTAACACTTGCAAATGCTGGGAGGTATCGTTCGATAGGCTCATCTAGCCCAATGACACCTTCATCGAGGAGCCGCATCATGAGTACCGCGGTCACAGACTTAGAGATTGAACCGGTCCGTGAAATCGAAGCTGTCGACATCGGGGTGCGTGCATCTCGATCGGCCCAGCCAAATGCTTGAGCCCACACGAGGTCTCCGTCTACCATGACACCAGCAACGATTCCGCCAACGTCGTCGGCAGCTACATCCGCTCTAAGTTGCCTTGAGAACGCAGTAAGTGCTTCATCTCGGCTTGGTGACTGAGCCGAGACCAGAACTGACTGACCCAGAACTCCAATAGCTGCTACTAATAGCCGAAGCCTGAAGGCTCGTCCTATCATCCTTAGTTTACTCCATTATTTGTAAGTGCTTTGTTTACAACAGCTTACAAGGCTTACAGAGAGTTATCATTTTCAATAGTACACATTCTAGTACACACAGCGAACACAGAAATACGCTGAAATACTGCTAGAAAGATAATGTTCTACCATCCCCCCCCTGTCGCCAGAGGCAGGGGTGGTCCTAGTCCCAGTCCACACACATCGACCTCTGCCCTAGCAAGACCCCAGTGGGGGCCACCCCCCCTATTTTGTCCCGCCTTTCCTCCCACTATAGAACACGGTTTTGCTCAGGAGATTTTTGTTTTTGAAAAGGCATGGGACTCCTAGACCCTCAAAAAAATTATGCAAAAAGTTCAAG
>LWDU01032252.1_pt1 | contig 57197 bp, 37 predicted proteins | sample 727161 | NCBI WGS metagenome assembly LWDU01 (sample SAMN04566230, study PRJNA314399) | hydrothermal vent metagenome | isolation source: deep sea hydrothermal plume seawater | place: Mexico: Gulf of California, Guaymas Basin | collected 2004-07-11
CCACTAATTTCTCTTTGGGTATCATCGCCACTTTGTTGAGCGTTTTGCTGAAGTTTTTCACCGGTTTGAATGATAACAGCAGAAGCAACTGCTGCAACTAAAATCAGAGCAATGAAAACGATCATTGCACCGATTCCGATAGAACCTTCTTCATTATTGAAATTATTATCTTGCATTCAAACCACCGAATCTCCTTGGGTTTCACTTGTATAACTTAGAGTCTCATAAGTAGATCCTCCAGCCTCAACTGAAATGATGAGTGTGTGTTGTTCATTGATTGTTGGACTGCATTCGTCCAGAGCAACGTCATTTGCATCTGTAGGTAAATCAATCATATAGACGACACCGGGATTTATTGTACCGTCAGCCGCATCATTTCTGACACCATCTGCTGTTCTTGTATCCAACAATGTATTAGCGTTATTGAATGTGCCAAAAACGGTTTGGATGGCAGGGGTTGGTGCACCATCATCACAGATGATGGTCCATGTAACTTGGCTTTCGGTCAATGGTTCACTGCCGGGGGCTAACTCATAGACAACCGTCACACAAGTATTGGTTGCTCCAGTTCCATCGCAATCACTTTGGTCGCCGACCCAACTGGTGATGATGGAAATTTTTCCACCTATCTCTTGTTGGGTATCGGTCCCTGTCTGTTGCGCGTTTTGCTGTAATTTTTCACCCGTTTGGATGATGACAGCTGATGCCACGGCTGCTACCAGAATTAGCGCAATGAATACAATCATTGCCCCGATTCCAATAGAACCTAATTCGTTCTCATTTTCGTTCATATATTTTTTTTGCATTTGGTTTTCACCTCTTTTTCGTATCTCTACAATCCTCCCTTTTGGCGTCAACCGCCTGCAAGGTGGGAACATGATTAGGCGGGGGTTTCACCTCCCTCGCCCATGTCGATCGACAATGGCATTTTCACCACAGCGACCTCATCCGGTGCAAGCCTTTCCAACATAGGTAAGGCTCCACTAGTATATCCTGGTGGTAACCAGGGTTGGAGTATTACATCACGCAGAGTTTCCATACTGCGGTTTTGAGCACGAATCATCACTTCTACCTTGCCAGCACGAACATCGTACCCGGTTTGAATCGCAAGTTTTCTCGATAGAGGGATTTCTTCGAGCGAGAATCTTTGACCAGGTTTGATTTCGAATCTAACCGGTAAAAATCCTCCTGGTCTGATTGCTGGCACATCGATGAATGCTGGATTTGCTTCCCAACCTGCGGGCAGCGGAGGTTCTAATCTCAATTCAGGCAGTGGTCGGTCGCCATCATTTACGATTCGGACCATCATGACTCCTGAATCGCCACCAGCGGGCCAGCGGGAATCTACGCCCAACCAGAAAGAACGGAATAAGAATGGATTCAAGGCTGTAGCTGAATCAACCACGAGGTCTGTGATCAATAATTCGACTTCGGCCGATGCGTGGCCAACCTCGCCAATCTCGGCTGCACTCGTAGCGTTTCTCAAGCGACGTAAGATGATTTCAACCTCTGCTTCAGCGATGGTTTTCTCTTTGAGAAGCATGTGAAGCATGGCAATATTTCGACGAAGTTCTACAACATCTCCTTCTAATGTATTGAGGGCTTTTTCGGCTTTTCGGACCGATTTACGAGCACTAAACAAGTTATGGTTTTCTAGGTTTGTTCTCGCTTCTGCAATATCATATTCAGTCGCGGTCATCGAGGATTCACCAGTTGTTACACCGAAAACCAAGTGCTCGATCTCCTTACTTGCTTTCATCAATTTATCAGCGCTAACTTGCGATTCTCGAATAACAGACCGTGCATCGGTAATATCCTTCGAGGAGACGATGGTCTCGGTTGGAATAGCATCGATTTGAGAAGACTGTTCTGATTCATCAGGCATCGGATTCCACCTCCTCTTCCAATAATGAATTCATCTCATCATCCCAAGCATTGACTTCTTCTGTGCTGGAATCTCCACTCGCCATAATTGTTGGGGTTGCCGGTTGTAGAATTACAGATAAATCGATTCCGTCACTTGCTAATTCAGTCAATAAGCGAGCCGGATCACCGAGATCTCTTTCGATTCGACCAGATTTGACCTCTACGTCGGTTAGGCGACCATATAATCCACCATACATTCGATTGGCTTTCCATATCAATACTAATACACCTAGGATTACCACTCCGAGATAGGCCAGAATTGATATCAAATTGGATGATTCTGGGTTTACTTTTGGAGGGAATCCAAGAATAACTGCCATCATACCTAAAATTGGCATTGCTAGAATGATTGATAATTGTCTTTTTGCGTTGGTAAGTACATCGAAATGGTTACTGTAAAGAGTAGATATCCCTTTACGAGCTCTTTGATAATCTTCGTGGATAAGTTGGAATTCGATGGTTGAACGCCAGGTCATTGACCAAACCCAACCTGCTGCGAATAACAACACAACTGGGCCCCACCATACCATTTCTTGCAAGTGAAAAGCAAAACCTAGGGCCATAACACCACAATATGTTGCTGCTAACCTGAACTTGTCGTTTTGTCCGACCAATCGCAATAATGCGATCGAGGCACCGATCAACACCAAGGTTGAAATGAATGAAACAGTAACTCCTGGTGACCAAGATTCAACCTTGCCTTCAATAGTGAGTGGTTCGTTGACGATCGGAGATAAATCGTAGGCAATTGCGGTTAGGGTTGCGTTACAAGTTACATCTTGGTCTTGGGTCCACCAATCCAAATTATCAGTGGTGACCGCCCAATACAGATCAATCTCCGTTGCGGGCTCCATGAATGGAACCGATTGAATTGAATCTTCGACCGTGACTCCATCACAAACCAAATTTGCTTTTAGCATCAATGCGACCGCGGTTCCATCATTACGAAGAGTAGCGGTTATCGAAGTATCCATGCCTTCGTGTAGTGGATCGGCTGAGAATTTAAGATCCTTTAGAATTGGTTCTGAATATGTATCGAAGAAAAATGAGAAATTAGCTTCGGTAAATTCGGTGAAACTATCATGGTCGTCAGGATGATAAAGTCTGAAGGTTAAATCATAACCATCATTTCTCAAAATAAAGGGGCTATCCGGAGAATCGATAATTAAATTTAGTGGATTATCAATTACCCAACTCGCCCTTGCTGGCAGTGCTATTACATTGTGAACGCCTCCTGAATCACAATCGTTAGAAAGATCCAATTCAGTAGTTTCGCCACCGAGGTCAAGTGCAAAGCCCCAAGCGAAATCGATCTCACTCAAACCTAATGAACTAAGATTAGTGTTTCGATTAGCACCACATAATTCGATTAGATAGGATACTACAGTATCGGCGCCTTCAGGAATGTGCGACCAAGTTATTGAACGAGTTAAGTTTGAATTATCCTCGTTGGGTTCGAGTGGATAATCTTCGCGAGAGAAGAATCTCGACATTTTTAATTGAGTTTCCAATACCGATGTCCCTGTAACATTTGAGTCCAATGGTGACATTTGAACCCTCAATAATGCTTCGAGATGAACATCTGGCTCAAAATCCATCGCATCGACGGAAAAGAATAGGGATACTGGCTGGCCTTGGGGCAATACCAATTGAGTTGGCTCACCGACGACTTCCCATGAAGTGGAAGGTACGCTAAGACCTGGCTTTAGCACATAATAAAGCAGGGAAACCGTTACGTCTTTGTTGCCGGTATTGGTTACTGTAGTTCGCCAATCACGACTGTCTTGGCGCCAGAAGAATTGTTCTTCTGGCCAATCTGCAACATCGACCGTAAATAATGGTGCTACTTTGAGCAGAATTGTTCTAGCGCTCAAGAAAGCACCATTTCCGGAGTGGTATAATGAGATTGTCACATTATGAATATCCCCATTTTGAAGTGAATGGTTACCACCTATCGCAGGCACGACGATGGTCAAATCATTGGTCAGACTTCCATCGATTGGCAATATTACAGCACTTTGTTCAAACGAAGTTGCCCAATCACCTTCAACAAATGCAGTTACTGTGAGATTTTCCTCAACATTGCCATTATTCCTAAATTCGATCGAAATAGTTTCATTCACCCCAGGTATTACCTCGATGAGAGGTTCTACCATGATGTCCAAGTGGTGATCGGCACTAACATTTGCAACGATTGCAACCGAGAGGTTCATCCCACCCGGAGCGCTTACCCACATGGTAACCATATGTAGCGCATCTGCGCTTGCATCGATATCTGGGCGTAGCCTAACTTTAATCGATTCTGAATAACCTGGTGCCACCAATAATTCCGTTGCTGATTCAATGGTGAATTCAACCTCATTTGCGGCGCTATTATCCATCCAAAGGCTAAATGTAGTCGCTACATTTCCTGTGTTATTGATATACACTCTAGTGAGTGGGGTTTCGAATGGTGAAAGATCAATGGTTTGATTGGTTGGGTATAATTCGAAATTTTCAGATTCTTCAACTCGTATCAACAATGTCTTGAGACTTAGCAATTCGCCGGTCAAGCCATCTTCCACTCGTATAGTCAACTCTTGGAAGGTATCCGCAGGTGCTTGAGGGTCGGTGGTAACACCCAAAGTGAGGTTGGTAATATGAGAATTACCTGTCACTGGATGATCACTCATCGAAGGTGATAAATTCGAAACAAAATTACTACTAATATTTGTTGTAAGACTAGCCGACCAAAGTAGTGGTAAGTCATCTACGATAACCATTCGATAAGTCGCGAGAGAGTTCCCGGTATTGGCCAATTTTAGGGTGAAATTGGTAAGATTACCCGGATCTGCATCTAGGATTTCATCGGTGATAATTTCACCTTGAGTCACAGAAGGAATTACGATTGTGATATTTCTAGTAACGGCACTTGCAAGAACACCACTTGATTGCTGAGCAACTGTAAGAGTAGGTGTGGCTGTAACTGGGACGACTAATTCGCCTGCAAGTGGCATTTCATCGCCAGGGCCATCTATTGCAAGCCATGATTGGAATATTTGACCAATTACAAGAGAATTCACCGAAGCGGGTGTTGCATTCGCACCCCAGCGGACCGCTTCATTAATTCCACCAGAATCGGCCGGTGTGAAAACGGGTGTACCAACCGTTACATTTGCATCGACTCCTCCCGGAATTGCTGCACCGAGATTATGTCTTACCTCGACCGATAAAGAAAGGATTCTATCAACTCCTCCAGAGCCATTTCCTTGAATTACTTCCTCCTCGGTCAAGACTATCAATTCGGTTTCTGGTCCAGGATCGATCGAGATTACCGAGCGGATTATCAATTGAGTCGAATTAAGTGAAGGCACGCCACCATCACTTGGAAGAGCTTGGAGCCAAGCTGTAATACTATCACCAGCAGAATTTCTTTCCCCGGGGTCGAGCGGTGATGATATCGGTGCAGGTGTGACCAATACCGCGATGGTGACGTTTTCACCGGCAGGAATTACATCTGTTGAAGAAGAGGAGGCTTCAACTATCCAATTATCTGCCGAAACCGATAAGCCGGTTATTATTAAGAAGGCAGAAGGTACATTTCCTGAGTTTTCCACAGTAAAGAGGAGTGTTGTTGTTTGGGCAGGGGTTACCGTTACAGGACCTGTTGGTGCAATTACGGTAGCTTGGAATTGGTCACCGACCATCACATGACCAGCGCTTCTGGCGGTATATGTGTCGGGCCCTTGAGATGTAAGATTCAAATATACATTTTCAAGGGTTGGTTTTACAGCATTTGCAGGTACATCTACAGAGACTACAATAGTAGAAGAATAATTAGCAGTTAAAGAAATGGTCGTTCCATCCAACGTTCCATCGTGCCAGCCTTGATCGCTCCCTAATTCAATAGTAAAATCATCAGCCATCCCAAGATTGTTTACAACCCAGGTCAAGGTGGTAGTGGTGCCAGGTTCAATAGCCCGGTCTCCAGGAGGAGACAAATCAATGATATAATCTGAGAAAGTCACCGTCTCTACGCTCGATACAATTGTATTTGACCAAGATGATCCATTGAAATGAACTTTGGTTGCTAAAGTCCAAGATCCAATTAATAATGTAGCATCAAAAGACACCAATAAACTAGACCCCGCGGCGGTATTCAATAAATTCCCAGGTTGAAGGATTTCGGTATTTGACCAAAACGACATCATATTTGTCGGGTCGCCGACATCGCTAAAGTTCAATTCGAACACTCCGCTGATGGGCAACACTCCATCATTTCGAACGGTTGCATCGAATGTGTGTATGGAATGATTAAGTCTCAAATCGGTGAAACCATTGGTGGGTCCTGGGACCGAATCGGCGAGAACGATTCCTCTATTGAGGGCTGTAACATCGAAATCCAAGCGGTGTTCATCATTTCCTGTATTGGAATCTTCGGTTGAAGACGTACGGGTGAAAAGAGTTTGATCATCACCAGCAGAAGCTGTCCAATTAATCAAGACTGGACTAGAAGAACTAGATGCTGAAATAACTCCCAAATCAATCGAAGTTACTTGAGACTCAGTAGAACTAGGAGAGGCCAAATGAACTAAATTCAAAGTTACCGGGCCGGCTACCGGTCCTTGATTTTCAACGACAACACGAATCACATGATTGCCTGGTGCTAATTTTATTTGTCCTGCATCATCGATAGAACCACCTGCTGAGAGGGTCATAACCGAGACTGCGGGTACGACCGCTTGTAAGAACAGGACTAAAATTAGCCCGATTGCCAAGTTTCTCTCACGCACCGGCCATCCCCCTTTTGAAGCGATGGATGTTTACACTCTTTCCTTGACGAGTCCAAGCAGCAAGTAATTGTTCAAGCAATCGATTGTGTATGTCTTCACTTAGACCCAACCTTCGCCTCTCCTCCCAGAGAAGCATTTGTTCGGTAATTGTAAGAACGCCATCTTTGAGATATAACTCTAGAGTTCTGCGGTAAGAATCCCTATCTGAAACAGCATAAATTATTTCATCACCAGGAAGGTCGTCGGCCCGGTCCTGCAATATGTTTCCAAGAGTCATGGCTTCATCGTATGAGAGGTTTCTACGATCCATATCCGATTGAATCGAAGAAGCGATAGATTGGAGGTCGTATCGCACATTGGCTTTATGAATCTGACGCAGATATCGCCGGCATCTCCGGGACATGCGTTCGACCGCCATACCTTCGGTTGAAGTCTGAAGGACTATAAGGCCATCGCCGACAAGGGCCTCTTTTATGCAATTTAAATCAAGAGTCATCCGGAGTGCATAAATAGCCCTCTGCGCCGAAATTTACATCAAATATGCCATACAAAGAGTTGATTTGCAACATGATAGTAGCACATACATGACCGAAGTTATTTCCTTGGAACTTGGCCAAAGCGCCCCAGCATTTTCAACCTTGGATAGTAAAGCTATTTCCCATAATTCAAATGAAATTCTCGAGTCTGGAAAGAAAATTATTCTATATTTTTACCCGCGTGATTCAACACCAGGTTGTACCACACAAGCGTGTGATTTTCGTGATGATTTATCAAGGTTTGAGTCCAAGGGCTATGCCGTATTCGGCGTATCTAAAGACTCGGAAAAAAGCCATGAAAAATTCATTACCAACCAAGAATTGAATTTCCCATTATTGATGGATGAAGATGGAAGTCTTCACGATGCTTTTGGTACTTGGAGAAAAAAGATGAATTACGGCCGTGAGTACATGGGTTGTGCCAGATCTACATTCGTCATCGACACCGATGGAAAATTGATTTTTGCACGCTATAATGTCAAAGCAAAAGGGCACGTTGCTATGCTCGCACGCGAGTTGGGAATCGATGGATGAGTTAGCCGGTCGAAAAATTGAGTTACCCTGCGGCGCAATCGCTTGGTGGCCTTGTCATGTAGCAACCCAAACGATTGGAGTTGGCACAGTAATAGGAGCGCTTGCTCATATCGGCAGAGATGTCGTCATCGGAGACAATTGTCGAATTCAAGGTACTGCGTACATCGCAGATAAAACTCAAATCGGTTCTGAAGTATTTATTGGGCCCGGAGCGGTCATCACCAATGACCGCCATCCCCCATCGAATGGGAGATGGTCACCTATCATGGTCGCAGATAAAGCAATAATAGGCGCAAATGCAACATTAGTTGCTGGAATTAGAATTGGCGAGGGCAGCGTGGTAGCTGCCGGAGCAGTTGTCACAAAAGACGTCCCCCCCAACGAAGTTTGGGGCGGCAATCCAGCAAAATTTCTGATGGGCAAATCAGCAAAAAAGCAATCATCGACTTTTTACAGAAGTGTGTAGATTATTCCGACGAATCGATCCTACGAAAAATCGAACGTGGCGATTCTGAAGAAATCATTCAACAATGGCAAACATATCGGGATTTCACCAACTATTCAATCGATGAATTGAACCAAGGTAAACTCGACGATTGGTTCCAAACAGAACTGAAATTTGCTACTGAAACAATAAATATTACTGAATTAGATCATTCTGAAAAAGCAAAGTGGCTATCAGCAATATTGAGCCCAAGACCATTAGCATTGGTCTTAACCAACTCAACCGAAGGGAAAATGAACCTTGCCCCAATCACTAGTCTAGCAGTCGTCTCCAATAGCCCATCGTTAATCGTGATGTCTCTATCACAAAATCGAGAAGGGCAACATCGCGATACATATCAAAATATGATTATTACCAAAAAATGCCAATTGCAATTTTTGAATCCAACACTTGAATCTGCAATCGATGCCGATATTTGTGGAACACCTACCGAAAAAAGTGAATGGGAACTAATCGGAAAACAAGGACCGATTCACCCACTCGCAATCGCAACCTTATCTTGTACTTTATTGGAAGATAACCCTCTACCTGAGGGGGCAGTTGCTCGTTTGCTCACTTTAAGAGTAGATGAAATTACTATCCCTGCTGGTACCACTTCCCACCAAGCATTTTCAGTTTTATGCCAGCACGGCATCGATACATTGACCCCAAGTCCAAATGATTGGACCTATGTTGCGACCCTTCATAGAAGTTGATTCAAGCCATCTTCCAATTTGGTTGAAGCTGCCCAATCTAGATGATGATTCATACTCAAGTCTGGTAATCTGCGATTACTATCGCCATGATTTGATTCGACGAATTTCAAGGTCGCGTCGGTTTTTTTAGCAATCAAGTTTGCCAAGTCAATCATCTTAATTTCTTCGAGAGAACCCAAATTAAATGACATTCCAGACAAGTTATCCAGCCTTCCTATTTTTTCCAACCCGGGGGTCACATCTCCAATCCAAGTAAGACTTCGAGTTTGCTCTCCTGTTCCATGAACCTCAATTATTCCGGTTGATCTCGCACTTGATATCATCATAGCGACCACTTGACCGTCATTATCTCCGTGGAGCCGAGGGCCATAGACATTGAAGGGCCGCACGATTCGAACATCGACACCGTTTGTGATTGCGTGGTGACACATCAATTCGCCGAGATATTTGCTTGCACCATAGCTATGGCGTTGGTGAAGGTGAGCCGGGGGGAATAGCGATTCACTAGAATTTGCAAGTGGCATCGATTCTTGCTCACCAAAGGCTTCAGGACTCGAATAAAATACCAATCGTGAATCACAAGCCTTGGCGGCTGCAATTGCAGATCTAGTTCCGTTGATATTGACGTCAACAACCAAATCCGCCTGGCGATGGAATCGCCGAGTACCGTTTACCGCTGCCAAATGGTGAATGACATCGGGATTAAATTCGACGCACTTGGAAGATATGACCCCGGGGTCACATATATTCGCTTCAAAAAAAATCGCCCGCGAATCAACTTGCTCACGATGACCTCTCGAGAGATCATCGATCACCAATACTTCATCACCATTTTCAAGCAATAAATCAACCAAATGTGAGCCGAGGAAACCCGCTCCCCCTGTCACAACAACTCGCATCGATCATTCCACCACTCGGTCAAGAATCGTAACGGTCACGACATCATCAATTCTCTCTACTCGGATTTTATCGCCATCGTTAACTGCCATACATGGATCGATATCGAAACCATGAGAATATGGTACATCAAGCAAAGAACATGCCGGCAAAGTTAGGGAACAAACATCACGATTAACGATTGCCCTAGGTCCTTTTCCAGTATATATCAACCCCATCAAAACATAAGGAGCAACGGTCGAACCCGACCCTTTTGGATAGATCAATATCTTATCCTCTATACATCGACCGTCGAGAGGATGCCCAAATTCTTCGATTTCGCCGCTATCCCTATTTACATATCCAAGATAGGTAATCGCTACATCACTAACCATCGCTACGCCTTCTACCGACCAATCACCTTGGGAGTTAAGTCCTGAGCCCACCATGGTTGCCTCGCCGGTTTGGTGAGTCTTTCCACTAGCGTGTTGAGGTTGTTTTTTCGATTCTAAAATAGGTGTTGGACCTTCACTTAAATTTGGATTAAACGCATGAGCAACACACTCGAAAATTGGACCAACGCTGGTCGGCATTCTATTCAACCCCGAGGTTAGATAATGTTCTGCTTTGAGAGAATTCGTCATCAGGTGATTATAATGTGCTCGATTATATGGAGTGACCTCAGGACAGGTATCTTGTAAGATTACTGCACCTGCTTCTTCAAGAAGTCCAATACTGCCATCGGCCTCTGCTAGTTCATGGTTAATACCTGAAGTAAAAACCCATAATCTTTGATTTGGAATTTTCAGACCCATTTCACAATGAGCACGTACTGCTGAGGCTGTAATCCTAATCTCTTCTAAACTGGCTTGAGGACAACCGATTACCACGAGGTCGACTTGACCTCTTGGCGCAAGTTCCTCATAACGTGATGCTAAGTCTTCAGATGAGAATTGTAAAACATTTTCAACATTTGAAATGTCTGGCGTTTCGGTCAATCCCTGTGCCCATAACATTGGACAACCATAATTTGCAGCAGCTGCTGTCAACGCTTTTTTACTTGCAAAACTGACATATTTTGGCAAACCACGAATGAATGGCATCGGCCCATATGGCAAATCCCAATCGGGTCTTACCTGCTTACCAATCCAATCACCCAAAACCGACCAGTCGGACAATGTTATCAATTCACAATCGACATCGACAACAATATTTGGCACTCTATTTTCAGGTAAATGTAAACCCCAACGCGGAGCATATCCGGTTAATGCAGTAGCTAATGCACTCAAACCAGATTCACGATTTGTGATCAAATCTGTCCAAGAATTTGAAAAAGCAACCGCATTCGATTCTGACCAAGATGCTATTCCGCTCTCATCTTCGACGCCTCGATCATAAGGTGTACAAGAAAGGCTTGCCTCAACACCAAGACTAGAATATGCTTGAATGATTTCAAATTGTTGTTCTAGAAAATCAGGATAATCGATATCCATCTCTTCCATACGGCGCTTATCGCACCCAGCGGAGTTCAATGTTGTAGGAATTGCAACCTTTCCATCACCGGCAAGGTCGGCCAAAAAGCGCCTCAAGCCATGACCGCCAGTAATTACTGAAACTCCCGACACATGACTATGTGATACCTCGACGAACTCTTTGGCCCCCGAGGTTCGAGCCAAATCCACTACCAATCTAGCTGCTTTTTGCCGAGTGCTGCCTTCTTGGCCAGCAAGCATTGCATTCAAGCGAGTTGGCAACTCCATGTTTCTTGCCTAACAGGACCAATGACATAACTGATTTGTTTAGATTATCCTAATAATGGTAGAGGGGTTTAAGCAAAAGCATGGAAGACCCGAGTGCGGAGAAATCAAAGAGATTGACGGATGAGAAAAAAAGCAATAAGGGCGCCGCTGCAATCGTATTTTCACTATTGATTTCGGTTTCAATGAGCGGTTTTGCCCTCTGGTCCACATTGGATATGCCTGAAATCTCGAGTGGCTCGGATGGAGAAGACGGCCAAACTTCGTTGATGAAAACCGCCGGACTCTACGGTAACCACGGCTGTGAAGATGGTGGATTCAGCATTCAGGTTGGAATCGACAAAAACAATGATGGCAGTTTGACCGGTGAAGAGGTCGATGACATCAGAAATCTTTGTCATGGCGTCGAGGGATTATCCGGACCAATGGGTTCGCCAGGATCGAATGGTTTCGATGGTTGGAATGGGACCAATGGGTCGAATGGGACCGATGGGTTAAACGGTTCGAATACTCTAGTAGAACGCCTATCAGGAGCGGTTGGGCCATGTCCAAATGCAATGATTCTTACCTTCGGTGTCGATGTTTCGCCTCAAGATGGAATTCTTTCTGAAAGCGAGATAAATTCCGTGCTAAAATTGTGCCTTGAAAGTTTGCTAAACCAGCGAATTACTGATTTCTCGTTTGACAATAGTGAATCATTTACAAGCGGATGTCAAGGTGGTGTCTTGTTAAATAATTCAATGGTAATTGCTGCATATGGTTCAAATCAATGCCAATTATATGGCTTTACTAATTATTATCAACCAATACTAATTGCTGAAAATTTTGAAGGTGATATGGCTCCGGGCCGAAATCTCGGCTTCACGGTTCATAACGACCGCGCATGGTTCGACGCAGACGACGGCACATCGCGCCAGGTTTGGTCTACAGACGGCGTGACCGCTTGGAAGGAAACAAATTACAGCTTCGATTTTTCAGCCGGTTCTGAATTATTGGTCGTGGATAATGAAATCATTATCGTATCGCCTAATGGCATGACCACGATTGGAGATACTGATACTCACATCAATGGAAATTTCAATAATATCTCGATCGTATTCAATAATTTGGTTTACAATAATGCAACTGGATACAATATCGACGATGAGCATTTCACCGGAGAAATTCATGGCCAAGCGATTGAGGTCGATGGCAATTATTGGTTCATGGCAACTACGGATAATGATGGCATGGAATTACACAAGAGTAACGGTATTATAATTGAGAAAATGACTTCGACTTTAAGAGGAATTCCTGCTGCTAAATTCCCAATTCTCTATTATGGTCATGAAATTTTATTTGATGCAAAACTAGGTGCAGACATCAACACCGGATTCTTGGCTTACGATATGATGACAAATACCGTGGACAAGGTCACTGGAAATGTGCTCTTACCTGGAGATAATACCAAACCTTTGATTCATAAAGGAAAATTGTGGTTTGATTGTACTACTGGCAGCGCAGGGAACGAATTGTGCACTTATGATGGCGTAGATGCCAGAGTACATTTCGATTATACACCAGGGATCAGTTCATCTTTCCCAAAACACATTACTGTTGTCGAAGATGAACTTGTTTTGATCATCGATGACACCACCTTGGGTGGAGTCCTAGTCAAGGTCGATGTTGGAATTTCTTTGTTGTGGGACCCAGAACCCGGCCAACAAGCAGCAGGATTGGTTGGGAAAATATGGGTGGCTGAGGACGCATTGTATTTTATGGCTAACTCATCTTCATTTGGTCAGGAAATGTATCTCTATCCAACCGGTGCTTTGATTGGCGATTGGATTGTAGTTCAACCACGCCAATCATGACGGGCTGCTAAAGGCTGCCTCCATCCTTGGCCAAATGCACGCTTCGACACCCTTGGAGCTGGCGCCATTTGCCAGCGCTTATGTTCGCTAGAAGAGAGTCTTTTGAGTACGTCGTTCACTGTTTTTTCATCTTGACCGGTTGCGATGATTTCGGTTGCATCCAAACCGTGTTCGATGTGATGACGAAGTATTTCATCGAGAATAGGATATGGAGGTAGACTATCCTCGTCTTTTTGGCCGGGTGCGAGTTCCGCGCTTGGAGGTTTGGTCATGGTAGATTGATTGATCACATCTTTGCCAAGACGTTGATTGAATGATTCTGCCAAACCATAGACTTCCATTTTGTAAAGATCGCCAATCGGAGCATAACCTCCAGCCATATCACCGTAAAGAGTGCAATAACCTTGACCGAGTTCTGATTTATTCCCGGTTGCAATCGCCATTGCTCCATTCGCATTTGCATGAGCCATAACGATAAGACCTCGCAATCTTGCTTGAAGGTTTTCGCCGGCCACGGGGTGGCCGTTTTCCAATAAATTCTCCAAAGTTGATTCCGAACATTTATGCATATTTTCGATGCCAATGATTTCGAAATTTATGCCCAAAGCTTTGGCGGTATCGGTTGCATCCGAGATGCTATGGTCTGATGAATGCCGACTTGGCATTGATAAGCCGGTGACATTTTCTGGGCCAACAGCACATGATGCAATACAAGCTGCAACCGCTGAATCGATGCCACCGGATAGTCCAAGCACAATTTTGTTAATGCCGCTTTTTCGACAATAATCAGATAATCCAGTTACGACAGCATCCAAAATATCATCTTCGGGAAAAATAAGATTCTCGTCCGGTTTGAGTAATGTCATCACACCTTCGCCAATCCATTCAGAATTATCTGGACCGGATAAATCTGCAATTAACACACCCTCTTTCCATGCTGGCCCAACTAGAACTTGACCATCTGGCCAAGCGATTAGACTTCTTCCATCAAATAATAGATCGTCATTTCCTCCGACTTGATTTGCTAATAAAAAGGGATGGCCCAGCGATTTCGCTGCTGTTCTTGCAACCTCTATTCTAACGCCTGCTTTTGTAGCATGATATGGTGAAGCCGACAGATTAACCGTTGCGTCTAAATCTACTCCTTGACGACACCATTCAACGATTTGGGAGATTGGATCGCTATCGTAATCAACTGGGGTTTTGCCCGAATGTTGCCAAGCATCTTCGCAAATTGTGACTGCGATATCAAGATCGCCAAAAGTTCGAGCGATTCCTGGTCGTTCGTCTGGATCAAAATATCTCGCTTCATCGAATACATCGTATGTCGGCAACAATTGCTTCCTTACGACCTCGCGGTTTGCTTCACCGCATCGAATCGCGCCGTTTCCCGGCCTAGATCTACTATCTTTTGCTTTGACCGGGGTTCCAACCAAAATAGGAATTGATGATTGAATTGAAGTTGCTTGAACTTGGCATTTCTCGACGAAATCTTGTTGAAAAAGTAAATCTCGAGGTGGGTAGCCGCTGATCGCTAATTCTGTACTTATAGCACAGTTCGCACCATGTTCAACTGCAATTTGCGCCATCGAGCTAATTCGTTCGGCATTGCCAGCGATATCTCCAACCGTGGGGTTGGCTTGCAATAAAGCGATTTTAGATGCCATGACCTCCCCCTCAGCCTACTGAGGGGGAGCCAGACTCTATGCTTTGTGGACCGGAATCCATCTCATCACTAATCTTCGTATTCATCTTCGAACTCTTCTTCGTAGATGATTTCCTCACCAGAAGAACCTGCTCGAACCGTTGCCATTCTCAACCAAGTTAACACTAATAATAAGGTGATTCCAAGCATTGTCAAGGCGATTCCAACCAACCACGGATTTGCTTTACCGAAAATACCAGACATGAAGCCATCATCTGTAGGTGGTTTGACATCGATCATTCTACTCTGTTCAAATTCTTCATTTAAACTGACTTCAATCCATTGAATTCCTGGTGTTTCAGGTTTCCAATCGACCACAACTGTTGCCACCGATTCTGCATCGATTTCAACAATTGGTCGAGCGAGGGTTTCCCTGCTACCGTCGAGTTTGACAACTTCGATCAATATACTTGTTTCACCGGCTAATAATCCACTATTACGCAAATAGATATGGACCGCAGTTGCTTCATCAACCTCAAGGTTCAACTTGGATAATTCCACTCCACCTGAATCGATTGAAAAATCAGGTATATGCTGGATTAGATCCCATTTACCGGCTGGATGATTTTCAGAATTTCCAAAGGTTTCGAATTGGTTTCCGGCTAAGTCCCTTCCTTCTAACCTCATTTTTATAACCAATTGTTCTTGGAGTAATTCCGAGTTTAAACTTGAGAAATTAATCTGTCCTTCAAACAATAATCTCAATCCTGAGATTAGGTCCCCTTCGAGACTTAAATCGGTAGTCCCAGTCATAATCGCATCGTTTTGCCCCAATGGAGTAATCCACCAAATTAATTCGACCGAATTTACATCGATGCCGAATGGTTCGGATACCACGACCTTAATATCGTGTTGACCAGGCTCTAAAATTGATGATTGTCGTGGTGATAAAAATTCGATAACTACCGGGCCTATATCATCGACTATGATCCAAGCAACCGCTTTTGTTTCATCGGTGACATCGATGCCTTGTAATACTAAGCAATCCACATTCCAAGTAAATGGATAACGCCCGCTTTCGATCGGAGCGATTGTAGCCGCAGTAAATAGTCCACCGGCCGCGGTCGCAGTTCCTTTGATACCGTTCAATCGAACCTCGACATCGCAATCGAAATCTGGAAGTTCGCCGCTTTTCTCAAAAACAACGATTCCCGATAACTCAATTGCAGTTCCGGGAGAAACCCTCGCACCTTCATCGGTGAGTGCGCCATTTTCAACCCAGAGAGACACATTGTCTAGAATCATCATTTCAGCCGAAAATCGCCAGCGATTTTGTGGATAATTGACCAGATCGTGATGATCTGCACGATCGGTCACTTTGATACTCGGCTCACGTCGAGTATCGCCTAGATCAGGAGTTGACCATTTTAGGTTCAACTCGATTACCATTATCAAATCTCGATCATATGCGTTGGGAACCGTGCCTTCGTCGGTAAGAATTTGACATGATTTCACATTGAGGTGAATCGATGAACTTTCGCAGCGATGATTTGATTGATTCCATGTAATTGCCATTCGGTCGCTAGCAATATTATCTGCTAATGCAACTTCGATAGTACCAACATCGGAGATACCATTTGCTTCACTAAAGCTGATGTTTAATTGGTAATTTTGCCCTGGATGAAGCCACGCTTTCTTGCCATTCATCCATTCAAAGCCATCAGTATCAACAACTGGGGGCCCATCCGGCATCAACTGATACATGAACAAGTGATCATCTTCGGTAACTGAGCCACCTTCGAGCAAATCATGCCCACCCAGGTCAACGCCGATGACATAACCAGCAACCTTCTCTCCTTGGAAGCCCGCAGCATCATCAACATATGCCACATATGAGCCATATGTGCCATTTAGATCGCTTGGGAGCGAAAGAGCGGTTTCAATATATTCGCCTTCATTAGGCCAGCTATCACCATTTAGATCGTTTAACCATTCTCTCCAAAGCATTAGTTTTACATTTGTAGGTAGAACCGGTTGGTCGGTAATATTAACGATAATTTGTTGATATGCTGATGGGGTCAAATGGTCGTAATGACGGATATTAGATCCTATTACTACCGGTGCTAACGGATCGATAATGAATGTTCGATTTACAATCCAAGGGTCGGCTACACCTCCACCTGCAAGTGGTGCAATCGTGAATTGCCAAGTCACATTTCCACTGGTAAACGGTGTGACGGTTTCGACCCGCCAAACCGAAGAAGTTAGTTCTGTAGTATTTGCAATGAATACTCCATCCCGGTGCAATTCCAATAAGAATTCACCAGGATATGGATGCTCACCGGCCGCTCCATATTGAAATCCAATCTCTACTTCCATAGAAATATTCCCACTAGATTTTAGATATTTACGGTTGTTTGCAATCGGAAAACCATCACTAAACCAATCGACATTATTTATTGTTAAATCATTACTCACCGCTGGATTGGTCCAGAATAAATTCGAAGGGAGTGAGACTACTCCATTTGCTAATTGTACCCTACCGGAGATTCTGAGGTTTTCGACATCGTCCCATGCTTGGGAGGTCCTGAATGTGATCGATAATTCATCGATGTTACCAGTCGTATTTACGCTAACTCCCGCTCCATCAAAGATCAATACATCATGAATCCCAAGTTCAACCATGTTGCCACCATTGATTGGTATTAACCATTGAGCGGTCTCGCCGTCAGCATTCAAATCGAGTATGAACATATTTAGTGATGAGAGTTGTGATTGAGTTCTCAAGCTGAGGGTTCGCCATTTTTGAGAGGGCGTTAGAGTATTGGAATCATTGGTCAAAGATATGACGCCAACATCGACATCCCCAGATGACGAAATGGAATTAATTGTGATCGCCAATCCCGCTTTAGATTGAGCGCTGACCGGAAGAGGTACCAAATTTCCACTTATCGATTCTTTGAGGATCATATTTGCACCCATAACGATTGGATGAAGTGCTGTTGCTTGAATTTGTTCTTGAGCAAGATAAGGGATCGACAGTCCTGATAATTCATATGAACCTTGATCAGCGATAATTTCTACTTTAGCGCTTATGAAGTCCTGCCCACCGATTCTAAGAGCCGAATTTGAATTCGATAATTCATTTGAAAGAGCTTGAACCTCGGTTTCATTGAGATCCAAAACGAGCCTTTTTACCGACTCATTTCCGCCGGTTTGAGCCACCATTGTATTACCGATCCAAAGAGCTATTGTTTGAACACCTTGGCCGACCAATGCGACTTTTGTAGCGCTCACTTTGAAATGACTAGCATTCTGTGGAATCAATAATTGAATCCATTTGGTTTGAGGTGCAGCATTGATGAATAAATAATTCCGAGAGCCATTATGGAATACATCTTGGTTACCCCAACTTCCAACCGCATTATTGGACACAGACCACTCACTAAAGCCATCATTATCAATGTCGATCTCCGGTTGTAATACCACGAGAGCAGGATATAATTCAAGTTCAAAAGATTCTAAGAGCCAACCTGGTACATTTCCATGGTACTTTATTTGGAATGAATTGATTGGATTGGTTAATTGTGTAAAACCAGTAGAAGCATTTGTGAATTGCCATGGGCCGCCATCTATTGATAACTCAATTGTGACATTACCCGATAATATACTTTCAAACCTATATGCTGCAATCGGTGTACCGAGGCGGTATATTGGTGAGATAAATGTACTATCTCCACTTCCTGAAACCCAATCGCCTCCCGAGTTCCAGCCACTATTATTGGTCTCCCAACCATATTCTACTGGATATCCTTGTAAACTATCATAGAATTTTCCGCCACCGGAAATTCCGTAAAGCCGGGGTGAATCTCCTTGTTGGTTTGCTTTGAATGCGAGTTCAAATCTAACCGAAGTCGTCGTTTGCCAATCGATTATTGAAAGATCGATAATTTTTCCAGATTGGTCGATTAAACCAGGGATTGGCACATTGGTTACATCATCGATAACCGTCCAATTCAGAGAGGAAAGATAAGGTAATTCTGCTTCGATAAATACTGGTAAAAACGGTCCAGGTTCTATTTGTTCATCAGAATTAGAAGACCAGCCGATTGACCTTGTTGTAAGATTTGAGCCCGAAGTACTTGGAATTCTAATATCATCAAAATACCAATAATCGCAGCAAGTTCCAGACCCACCGGTTTGACGGCCTCTGACCTGAAATAGCGAGTGATACGCATCCGAAGGTAATGTGAAATTTACATTGGTTACCGTTCCGCCTGCACTACTTCCATAGAGGTATGAGATTCGAGACCAAGATCCACTTGACGATTTATATTCCAATGTGAAATCTTCATTAATATCTGGTTCTTCTCCACAATTGTAAGTACCTTGTTTTAACCAAGCGGTTAGAACTAGGCCAGAATGACCATTCAAATTCACAGTAGGGCTGGTAATGGAAACCGATCCACCTCTGGTTTGCATTGAACCTCCAGCTGAATTTGCCATTCCACAAGCGGTACCAGTATTCCGATAACCATAACCAGAATTGCTCGAAGTCCAACCTTCTGTGCCTTTATCGAAATTCCAATCTACTCCTTGGAAGCCCAAAATTAGGGCGTCATCTACTGCATCTTCTGCCAAACCTGTTGAAACGAATCCGGTTTGAGTCCAATCATCCCAATAAAATCCAGTGTTTCGAATTCGGGCATCTGCCTCAATAGTGAGATCCAATTCTTGAATCGCATTGCCTGCTGTAACTTCAAGAGAAACCTGGCTCGAGATCATTCCAGCACCGGGGACCACTAACCTAGTCCTCTGACCGGCCGGGGTATAATCGACTCCGTTTTCGGAATCAAGTCGTTCGGTTTGCGCATGGCTCAGCACCTGAGAAACAGGACCACTGAATAGGAGAATCAGAACTAGCGCGAACGCCTGAACCCCTTGACGGTATGTTGCCATGCATTTGGTGGATGAACTCAATGTAATTCAAAGGTACCCCTCCCCACCACCTATCAAACCTAGGGTTTGTTTCATATGGCTAGGCTTGTGGGATAAACGACCAATTGAAGAAGTATCTTCTTCTCGCCTCGTCTATGGCAAGCCCTGAAACGACAATGGAACTGGATTCCGTCGGCCTCGAAAACGGCTTGTTAGAGACATGGTCCTCTGAAAAATTATTCGAGCAATCGGTTAAAAACCGCACCGACGGTGAACCTTTTATTTTTCTCGAAGGTCCTCCGACCGCAAACGGCAAACCAGGAATTCATCATGTAGTAGCCCGGACCTTCAAGGATATGGTTTGCCGATGGAAAACCATGGAAGGCTATTTCGTCGAAAGAAAGGGTGGCTGGGATACTCATGGTTTGCCGGTTGAAATCGAAGTCCAAAAAAGACTAAATTTGATGAGCAATCCAGCGATTGAGGAATTCGGTATCGAAGAATTCAACAAAGAATGTCGTAAATCGGTTTGGACATACGAAGCCGCTTGGCGCGAGATGACCGAAAGGATGGCTTATTGGTGCGATATGGATAATCCATATGTCACACTCCATGACACATATATTGAATCTTGCTGGTGGGCACTCAAAAAAATGTTTGAGAAAGGCTTGTTATATCGCGGATATAAAGTTCTACCATATTGTCCTCAAACCGGCACTTCTTATTCTTCCCACGAGGTTGCTTTGGGATACAAAGAGGTCAATGAGGCATCGGTTTATGTCAAATTCAAACTCGAGGATACAAATGCTTCAATTTTGGCTTGGACAACCACACCTTGGACATTGCCTGGCAATGTTGGTTTGGCGGTCGGACCCGAGGTCGAATATGTCCGGGTTAGAGTTACTGCAGAACCTGAGGGCTGGGAAGGCCACGGCGGAGCCGTGGTTGGTGAAGAATTGATTTTGGCAAAGGATTTGTTCAAGGAAGTTATTCGTCACCATTGCGATGAAATCGAATCTTTTCCTGGAAGCGATCTAATCGGTCGAGCCTACACCCCACTTTTCCCAGGAGCGGTTGACCGAGCCGATTCAACCACAGCGTGGACTGTTATCGGCGCGGATTGGGTAACGACAACCGACGGAACCGGAGTAGTTCACACCGCAGTAATGTATGGCGAGGACGATTATAATCTCGGAATGGAGGTTGGACTGCCCGCTCAACACACCGTCGATATGCAAGGGGCATTCTTGGCTGGGACTCACCCGCAACTCGACGGAAAATATGTCAAAGATTGTGATCAAACCGTAATAGAATTACTCGATACTCAAGGGCTACTATATCGAGAAAAAATGTATTCTCACGACTATCCACACTGCTGGCGCACCGGACATCCTTTACTTTACTATGCGATGGATTCATGGTTTGTTCGAATGACTGCGGTCAAGGAAATGCTGCTTGAATTCAATTCTCAAGTCGAATGGGCACCGGATTGGGTCGGCGAAGGCCGATTCGGTGAATGGCTGCGAAATGTCAAGGATTGGGCGATTAGCAGAGAAAGATATTGGGGTACACCTTTACCCGTTTGGATTTGTAATTCTTGTGATCATCAACACTGTATCGGCTCAAGAGCTGAAATGAAAGAGATGGCAAAAGAAGGCTCACCGGTTAGCGATGACCCTCATCGTCCATACGTGGATGAAACCATTCTGGTTTGTCCAAAATGTGATGACGACATGATTAGAGAACCATTCGTGATGGATTGTTGGTTTGATTCTGGATGTGCATCTTTCGCTCAATGGCACCATCCATTTGGAGAAGAAGGCAAATTTGAGAACAATTTTCCAATCGATTATATCTGTGAGGGCGTTGATCAAACACGGGGTTGGTTTTACACTTTATTGGCTGTTAGTACAACGGTTTTTGAATCTATTTGCTATAAGAGATGTTTATCCTTGGGCTTGATTTTGGATGCAGAAGGCAAAAAAATGTCCAAGTCCAAAGGCAATATTGTTGACCCATGGGACCATTTCAACCGTGAGGGTGCAGATGCTACCCGTTGGTACATGGTTACTGCAGGCGCTCCTTGGAATCCGATGAAATTTGATCCAAACGGAGTGCGTGAAACCTATGGGAAAATGTTCCTAACACTTTGGAATGTTCATAGATTCCATGCAGATTACGCTGCTTTAGATGGTTTTGACCCTGAAACTTCAGAAAAAGGAGTCAATACACCACTCGATAATTGGGTTTTGGCAAGATTGAATCAAGTAATTGCCGAAACACATCAACAATTCGAAGAATGGGATTTCCACAAAGCATGTAGAGGAATAGAGAATTTCGTTGTCAATGATGTCTCCAATTGGTACGTTCGTCGTTCTCGCCGCCGCCTTTGGGATGAGGCCGACAGCGCTGATAAATTAGCTTGCCAACATACTCTCCACACCGTTTTGGTTACCGTATCTAGATTGATGGCACCTGTAGCTCCGTTCATGTCTGATAAAATTCATCGTAATCTCGAAGGATTTTCGGTACACTTGGCTGATTGGCCAGTCGCAAAAGAGTTCGACAAAGACATCATTCAAACCATGGAATTGGTTAGAGAACTTGCTGAAACCGGTCGCAAAATTAGAGTAGATAATGACCGACGGCAGCGCTTGCCATGTGGTGAAGGTTGGATTGTAGCGGGACCTGAAATTTCCGATTTCCACGAAATTTTAGCCAGCGAATTAAATGTTGAAACTATTTCTTTGGAATCCGACCTAAATCGATTCCAAGTGGAAGTGGTCCATCCAAACCGTCGAACTTTGGGAGCAAAGTGCCGTCAAAATTTACCAGCGGTACTCGAAGGATTTGCCAATGGCGATTCCGAATCGATGCTTGCTGCAATTGATGCTGGGAATTTAGTAATAGCAGGATTTGATATTACCAAGGATGACATAGAGGTTCGAAGAGAGGAACGCCCAGGCTTCGCTGCCCAAACAATTCAAACCGCTAATGGAGATTCGGTCTCACTAGTTTTAGACATGACCGACACGCCTGAACTATTATCCAAAGGCTTAGCAAGAGACATAACTCGAAGAATTCAAGCCGCAAGGAAAAACCTTGACTTACCAATCGAAGAAAATATTGATTTGGAAGTGTGGATGATAGATGCTCCTGAACTATTTGAATCAGATATTAAATGGATTATCGGCGAGACCAGAGCGTTAAATGCTGAGTTCATCAAAGGCCAAGGTGAAGGTGAAAGTTTCGAAGTCGATGGCGCAACAATTTGGTACACATTATCTGCATCTAATTAAGTTCATTTATTCTCTCGAAATGATTGATTTACTCCGGTGGTTTCATCGGTGGTAATTCTGGAACGAATTGTTTTTCGGATAATTCTGAACTCAGCTCGATTTCATCTGCTAATTCGGTTTCTACAACCTCGGGTTTTCCTTCTCGGCTGAATATCATCACCGCAATTGCACCAAGGACAATCACGCCCATCACGATTGATAACATAATGATTGGATCGGTTTTTTCGCTTTCTCCTTGAGTTTTATCATTGGTATCATCACATATTCCTACGCATGGCTGTTCGGTTTCATTTTCATCTGGAGTGTCGTCAATTATTGGATCGACAATAACATCAGGTGAAAGGTCGATTAATTGCCATGAATCAACACAGGTCCACCCAGAAAGCTGATCGGCTTTTGTTACGGTTATGGTTGAACTCACAACATTGAATTGAACAGTATCCCCATCACAGAGTACACCTGGGAACGCGATTGCATCGCCTCTTTGGTAGGATGGATCCATTCTGGAAACCATAATATCACCGACAGGGTTCTCTGAGATTCCCTGATGTTCATCTGCCCAAGTTGTCCCTTCAGGGCAAGGGTCGTTCCAGATCAAATCGGTTCCAACCTCGACAAAGCAAGCGGTCGGCTCTTCTACCAAAACATCGAGTGCACCACAAACCAAAACCTCATCTTCACCAACTGCTGGTAAGGCGGTTGAAGTTGAGGAACAATTTGTCATAAGAATTCCATGCTGGAGATTACGTTCTGATGGATTGATTACAATGTCGTAGTTGGTTTGGGTTGCGACATTGTTTAGATTGATACTTGTAGACACACCGATGTTTTCAGCACGGTCATAATATCTGTCATAAAGCAATGACATATCGATCTGAGCATTGGCTGAATTTGAGTTATTGATAACATCAAAATATCGATCATCACCATAGGTGTGAACTGGATCTAATCCAACTTCGACCATACCAGAAACTTGATTATCGAAATCATCATGATTTGCACCAAATATGCTGTTCATCTCATCGTAATCGAATTTCATTGCCATCTCGAGGTCTGAAACGATACTAGCCCAAGTTTGAGTGCCATCTTCAACCCCTGAAAAAGTGACATCGATTACTTTGCCCATTCCAACTGGCTCATGGTCGGTTCCTTTGAGTGCAGTCATTAAATCTGCGTCACCATATAGTGGAAGCCCACCCACTACTGTCAAACGTACATCGGGGTCAATCGCATTGATCATATTTCGATACGGGTCGGTATCGATGGTATCTAGCACTACGAGGTCAGCGGCTTTTCCAGCCTCAATAGTTCCAACAAATTGGTCCCATTTCATCGATTTTGCTGGGTTGGATGTAACCATTTGTACCATTTCATAATCTGAGAAAATATCGCCGAGTATTTCATCGTCCCATAGGTCGGCAACCTTGAGTTCATGGAGCGGTGATTTACTACCGGAAGGTGACCAATCCGGAGCGATATTGATTCTAACACCAGCGGCCTTTGCCGCTGCTACATCGGTTGTGGTTCCATAGAGGAGAAGATTGGATAGTGGTGACCAGGCCAAGCTAGCGCCGACTTGGCCCATCGCATTGAATTCATTGCTGGTAAGGGCTGTTCCATGAATGATGATTACTTCACCGACCAATAAATTATTATTTACTAAAATATCGAATTCAGCACGGCTCGACTCATCCATTCCTTCTGCCAAATGAAGGAACCAAGCTCTAAGTTCTCCACTTTGATTTCCGTTGATGATGTGGTTTCCTTGGTAATCGGATTCCAACTCGGTAACCTTGGTATGAATCTCATCTGCACCAAAATTCCAATATTCGATATTTCTAGAAAGAATCGAATCGAATGAATCCTCACCGGTCGACGGACCTCCTTGAGCACTTGTTGTTCCACCAACAATTTCCTTTGCTTCGACATATTTCATCGATTGTGATTCCATATTCCAATAAGAGCCTGATTGAACGAACATCTTGGGTTTGGTAACTTGATATTTGTAATCGGGGTGATTCTTCCACTGGTAACGATTTTCATATCCACCGAATTCATTGGTTTGACTTGAAGTATGAGGGCTCATCTCCCAAAGAGGGGCTGTATTGTAATGCATATGGTTGTGCATATCGATCAAGCCGGGGTAAATCGTTGCATTGGTATCGTGAACCTCAATACCATCTGTATTCATCGGTGGAATTTCACCATCTGCCCAAACCGCACTAATATCACCGTCAGTAATTAGGATATTTCCATTTTCAATTACTTCATTTTGCCCGGTCATCGTGACGACTCGACCTTGAAGAATGTAAGATCCTTCATGGATGTGATCACGAGGGGTAAAGCAAGTTCCTTGCCGATCTGCTGGGTTGGGGTCGGTTTTCCACAAAGTTCCATTATCGGCCCAAACATAGGCCTTATCCCACCACGAATCTTCTGCTGGGTAAGCCATTGAATCGATGACATTGCCGCTCGCATCGCTCAATGTTGCAGCATCAGCGTCAAAATAATCGAATGCGATTCTGGTATTAGCTCGGTAGAAAGTAATGCTTTCACCTGCGCCAATCGTTGTATTCCAACCGATTCGGCACGGAGGACTTCCACCATCTGTACGATCGTCGAGAATCCAATCAGAGATGTCGACATCGGCCGAGCCGGTATTCGTGAGCATGATATATTGGTCGCTTGGATTCCCTATATCTCCGTCTCCATTCCAATCGGTTCCGTTGTAGTCTTTACCCGATGCAGAGGCAAGAATTTCTTCGATTACGATTCCGCCTTCTGCGGCAACCGGAGTAGCTGGCACCATTGCCAGCAAGAGGAGAGCGACTACCAACACACGGCGCATAGTGTCTGTGTGATAGGTAAAGCACAAGAACCCACCCCTTTCAGTTGTCAACATGATTAGCATGGATTTGGCATGGCTACCGGTCGGAATCGGAGTCGTTATATGGATAATGATGGGAATGATTTGGTATAATCCGAAGGTGCTGGGAACTATTTGGATGGAGCATACTGGGTTATCGATGGAGGTAATCGAAGCGAAAATTGAATCGGGTGAAACAAATATGGGATTGGCCATCGGCGGTTCGGTAGTTTCTGGTTTGGTTACAAATATGGTATTGGGCATGCTTATTATTGCAAGTTCAATATCGCCAATTATGCTCGCACTTATGTGCTCCCTAGGCTTTGTAATGACAGATATCGGCATGTACGGATTCGAAGGGAGAACCTGGAAATTATATCTCATCGATAAAGGATGGATGGTAATTGCAATCCTTATCTCGGGCATATTGCATACATACTTGTGAAGCAAAGACACAAAAGGACCCTTCTATGCCCTCAGGTCATGCGTCGGGCACTAATGTTGTTAGCAGTCCTGATGCCGGCGATGTTTGCAGGCTGTTTTGGCCAAGAAAAAATTCCTGAAATCGTTGAAGAAACCAGCGCATTTCCACATCCGTGGGAAAGAGCCGATCTGAAATATATCGACAGCGAGGATTTCAGCAGGGTCACAGTAAATGGAAGTTATGGCATCGATATTGTTCGTTCGATTTATGTTGATGTTCCAACCATTACCGCTGCCGATGGTGGTGCTGGATTAACCGGTGATGCTGTGGTCCACTTTGGCCTGTGGTTACCGGTTATCGAAGGATGTGATTGGGAGGCTGCAGAAATTCCAGCACAATGTCAAGTTCCAGTTATTTCTGAGATCGGCCCATATTATGATGATGGCGATGTCGAAGCGGTTGAACCTGCGAATCGGCTTGGCCGATTTTTAATTGAGAATTATGTTCCACATGGCTACGGAGTCGCTCAAGTTAGCGTCTTTGGTACCGGAAATTCCAACCATTGCATGGATTTGATGGGAACCGATGAACAGCGTGGTATCGATGCTGCGGTCGAATGGCTCGGCACTCAGCCTTGGTCAAATGGCAAGGTTGGAATTATCGGGAAATCATACGATGGAAGCACGCCTTGGCAAGCGGCGACCTTTGGCAACGAACACTTGGCGACCATCGTTCCGATGAGCGGACTCATCGGAGTTCACGATTTGATGTGGAGGAATGGTAGCATGGAAGCTCGAGGGGCAATAATGCACAATGGGGTTTACGGCTCTTTTGGAATTGATGGTGATGCTGATGACCCCGACAACCTTTGTGAAGGATATTTAGAGGGCTATGCAAATGGACCGGCGGCTTATTTGACTGGTGATATGGTCACTTATGCTGGTAATGATTACTGGACTGAAAGATCATTTTTGGATAGGGTTATCGAGAATTATAATGGCTCTATTTACATCATTCAAGGAATGCAAGATTGGAATGTAGACCCACATATGGCGTTCCCAACCCATCAAATTGCTGAGGATGCTGGAATTGAAATAAAGACTCTTGCCGGACAATGGAATCATAATTATCCTGACCGACCAGACCATTCGGATTTACCTAGTGGTCGAGGTGGCGAGGCTTATCCTTACACTTTACGTTGGGACTGGGCTGATGAGATGCTCTATTGGTTCGATTGGTATCTCAAAGGAGAAGGCGATGCGCCTGCTTTAGGAGTTGAAATACAAGACAACCGCGGTGGTTGGAGATTTGAACAAACTTGGCCGGCTCTAGATACCAATTATCTGGAAATCCCGGTTGAAGAACTCAGCCCTTCGGGCGCGGTTGTTGGAGCTACAAGAGGACAAATCACCTTTAGTTACGGTCCATTTACTGAAGATATTTACATGGCTGGAATGCCAACCTTGCACTTGTCTTCGATTCCACATACAACCAATAATGGTCATGTATTTGTCGAGATGACCGATGATAGTGGGATGCATCTTGGCCATGCGGTTATGGATTTACGATTCCACGCTGGAGGCCGGGATGGTGTTATTGAAATCGTTCCATTCACTTCTGTAATGGCAAAGATGGAATTTATGCCAATGGATATTTTCCTAACCGAAGGAGAATCTATTCACTTTACTATTACCCAAACTGGTGAAGATTATGTTCCAAGTCCAGCTGCTGCTGGTGACTTTTCAATCGATTGGACCGAATCGACATTGACTCTACCTTTGGTATCTAGAAATTGTGATGACCTGTATCAAGTGCCAATGCATGATTACGGTGAAGAAGCCAGGATAATTTGCTGATCAAAAGCGATTTAGAATCGAGGCAAATACATTTTTTGCTTCCCCCTGTGACCTTTCAACCAGCCTGCGAACGATGAGTTCAGGTGTTGATCGGGCCAGATGATTCCTCTTTGGAGTACGGTCGACTATCAATTCAAGATTTTCATCCAAACCACTTGCTTCGATCCCATCGGTGCGTAATTTTTTCCCCGCTGCTTCGATGATAGAAGGTGCCAAATGTGTGACCAATAGCATCGAAGTTGCTGGATGGTTTTCTGCTGCTTCGAGCATTCCAGCGATAATTCTCGCACCAGCACCGGGTTCGGTAATTGCTTCTAATTCGTCGGCGAGAATTAATTTGGAATTTTTATTTGAAACAACATCTGCTAATTGCAATAAGGTTTGTTCCAACGCTCCTGCAGATTGGGTACCACCTGCTTTTGCCAATACGTGCAAAGATTCAATTCGGCCAATTCTTGCAGAGTGTGCTGGCACAGGTAAACCCATATGAGCCAATATTGTACAATGAGCAAGCAGTTCTAACATTGTGGTTTTGCCGCCGCTATTTGCGCCGGTCAAGAGTGCAATCGATTGTCGATCACCTTGATTGGCACAATTTCCTAAACCATAATCGACTGGATCTGGCTCACAACCTAACATCAGATGACGCCCACCTTTAATCGCGATACCATGTTCACAAATTTCCGGCATCACCGCATCGATATCTCGAGCCCAACGTCCTATGGTAAGCCATTGGTCAAGTTCGACTAATTTTCTCAAACCGCTCTCACATTTTGGTTTGAGTGGAGCCAATCTTCGAGCGAGTGAGACCAACCTCTCGGATTGGCTTGATTTGAATAGGTCCTCAAGTTCACTATCGATTTTGTCCAAAATGGAGCGGTCGGTCTTGGTCGGCCATTCGGATTTGAAAATATTTCGGGGGCATCGAACGCCGACATCACTTAGTAAAGTTGCCAATTCATCGGTCGCTGTTTCGATTGCTAATGTAATTGCGTCGCTGGTTTGGCGGGCCAATTTTCTCTGTAAAGCACCGGTGTCAGCCAATGCCTCCAACATATCAGCACCGCTCAAATCCAATTTGACATTTTGCATCGATTCATCAACTTCGGCTTTTATCTGTTGTTCCAATTTTTTGGCCAACGGCCATAATTTATCCCTCACATCATTGATGGCTTCACCGTCTGCTTGGTCGGATAATTCATCTAGAAGCGGGCCAAGACTTGGAATTCGGATTTGGTTGAATTGTTTTAGGAATCCCTCACCTGCTGGTAAAGTGGTGAGAAGTCGCAGAGATTTTTCATTATTTTCAAACCATGCCACACATTTTTCTGGCAGAATTAAATCTTCATTTGCACCTTCAGGCAGAATTACCCATCCTTCTGGAGGCTTGATGGGTGCACCTTCTCCGATCCATGACACCTGTTTGAAGACGGTATAATCTTTCCATGTTTCCTCGGATGATGGGATGAGGACTCGGCAATGGCGCTTGAGATTTTCAAGCAATATTCGACTTACGACGACTCGTTCGTAATGTTGTGCTTTTTCAACCGGTAAGGATAAATTCTCGATAATATAATCGCAGTCCATCGCACTTTGAATCAATTCTCTTCGAAGGCTGAAATCCTTGAGTGGCATCAAAGATTTCAATCGGGTTTTTGTTGATTGGTTAACGGCATTATTTGCAATGGTTGCAACCAATTCCTTGTGAATTCGGCGCGATTCTTTGGTCGCAAGAAATCCTTCGTTTCCGTTTATTGCACGCGCTAATGCTTCGGCCCGCTTGAGCGAAACGCCTTCAACCTCGGCAATTACCGAGGTTTGTCCTTCTTTCAGCAATTGTAATACCTTATGCTCCGAACCGAAATGTTCGGTCAATTTCCCAGCCAATCCTAAGCCTACCCCGGGTAGTGTTTTCAGAACCATATTGATTCATTCAGCGTCAAGGGGTTTTGAAGATAGGGGTAGACTTCAAACTTTACATCCACTTATTTAATTCGCTAAATGCGAGCAGGCGGCGTTTAATTTTACCATCTTCTATTTCGTAAACATCGGCACAACGAATCGGTTCTGGATTCGGATTTGCCTTGAGTGGCCCCATGTCCATCACGATTGGACCGCTCGCAATATATTCTAATGAGACAAACATTCCAGCATCTATGAGATTGATGATTTCAAGATTTAATTTTGGACTACACTCCATAACTATATCGAAATAATTTTTGAGATCATCGAGATTTTTAATGTCTCCATAATATGAAGAGGCTCCACCTTCGGCGGTAAAATCGGGGTGGAATAATTCGTCGATTAATGATTTATCTTTTCCGTTCCAGCCGCCTTCAATCCATCGCCGGACCAAGTCACCGCTCTCGCCCATAGCAACTTAACATCAAGGGTATTGTATAAAGGCCATCAAGGGAGTACCGGACCGTAGATTGGCATCTCGACCTCTACTGCAAATAGTGGATCGTCATGAGATGAATCATGATAGGCGACCACAACTCCACCATCGCGGAGAATTCCCATGGAGGCGAAGTCGAAGCGAATATCGTTTCCAGCACCGCTGGTCGAATCTAGGTCGCCAAGACCGATGTAAGTAATGGTATCAGGGCTCATGTCTTCCGAATATCCTCTCACGTGATATACAGTATCTACATCTGGGCCATCCGCATCTTGGTAGCGTACATTAAGCACGAATAGATCCAATTCTCCATTGGATTGGAATTCCCATTCCTCAATTGAAGACCAATATTCTTCGCTATAATTTTGTGTTTCCCAAGTGACACCGCCATCCCAAGAGAGATGGTGAGTGAAAGTTGTTCCAGCCAAACTCACACAATTGATCGCACCCGAAGAATCGATTTGACAATATTGTGAAGGAAATTGAACATCGTGTTTATTCCAATTGAGTGATGTGTCCAAATAGGCTGAAGTGCCATCAGAAAAATATTTTGGAAAATATAAACCACCATCTGGCACTGCGAATGCACGCATTTCTTTGTGAGGTTTATTGACATCCCAATATGGTGGTAAATCCGCTTCGGTATAGTTTAGATTTACCTCGACCGCACCTGGATTTGAACCTCGGCCTGCGAATTGGAAGGAGTAATAGTTCAAACCGTCAACGCTGATTTGACCACCAGCGTTCTGAGTTTGATGCCAAAAATTTGAGACTACCAAACTCGCCCATTCACCGCTGCCATATGAACTAGAGATAGGTCCGACAACCTCGACTTGCCAAGAGCGGTCATAAAATGGCTCAGTCATCCGGTTATAGCACCATTTCCACTCCTCCTCGGCTTCATCATAGAGAATTGCATAAAATTTGTCGATCTTTCCATCCGCGCCGATATATGGGAACCACGACATCGAAATGATATCTCCATTGATCGCTTGAACGATGCTACCCTCACCTAGTCCCTCGGTTCCAGGATTGGTTGGCGCCGGGGTTCGACAGGTGATATCAGGTAGAACCCCTGGGAGCCAAGTATCCCATTCATGACCGCGGTCATCCGACCAGCCGGGATATTCTCCGCCGATATTGAGGATTTGGCCATCGATTGTAGTAGCTAAATAATGTTCACAACAATTTCCGCCTTGGTCCTTGTTAAAAACAGCCCATGTAGTGGTAACGGTCAGATTATTTCGTAAATCTGTAGTGTTAAAATTTCTTGGATCGTTGGCTGGATCAGTATCTACCAACTCATAATTCAATAGAATGGAGGTATATGCTTCCTCTGGCGCCCCTATTTCGCCACCATCCCCAAAACAACCTGCGAGCAAGGTTGAGAAAATGACCAACATGGCGAGAATGCGGGTCTGCATGGTGATGGCGATTGGTCGGAGTGATTTGAAATCACCCCTCTTTGGTCGAATGGGTTATTCTTGCTCTAATTCTGAATTTGGTTTCAAATCAGATTCGAATGAGGACAATGTAAACATCAGACCCAAGACCAGTAAAAACTCAAATGGAGCAGCCCAATTTATCCAAGGTTGGATGAGGTTTAGATCCATCGTCTCAAGAAATTCTGGATGAGCCTTCACCCCGTTTGCCATAGCTACCGACATGCCAATGAAGGCTATGAATGAGGTCAGAATTGAAGCATAGCGGAGTTTTTTCCCGAGAGAATTTCCATCTTTGATAGCGAAATGTGCGAGGACTCCCCATGTTAAACCAAAATGAAATACATTCATTGAAGTGAAAATATGTTGATCAAGATAGTCGTACATATTGAAATATGCCATCGCCGAAATATTCCCACCGACCCAAATTCCGCAAGCTAAAGAGAGGTGCATCCACAGTTTTCTCGACGATTCTAAGTTGACTTTCCATAATCGATATGAAACAAAACACAAGATTGGCCCTGTTGTGAATAATCCTATTGTGAAAACTATTCTTTGTAAACCCGGATAATCTCCTTCAGAGATGAAGAATGGAATTGCTCTAGCATCGCCTGAGAGTGCATGAATCAAGGTTGATAAGAAAATAGTCGAAGCGGACAACGTCCATCCAAGGGTATCATGAATACAATCATCGATTGAAGTCCATTGAATTCCTAATTCGTCCTCAGCCTTCTTGGACAAATATTTTGCATCTCCTATGAAAAATGATTTCGATAATGCTCTCGTAATCATTCTTTTGCCAGTGAAAATTCCAACAAACCAATCTTGGAAAATTGCCATCGGCATCAACCACTTTGGCATGCTTCTTTTAGGGAATTTTTCTTTTGGATACAATGTCTTTGCCTTTTTTAGAAGGTGAAAAATCGTAGTGTCATTATGAGGCGCTAAGATATATCTGCCATGAGCTTCATCAATTTCAAATGCTAATCGATGAGCTGTCGCAACATCGTTTACGTGAACAAAAGCAAGAGGTATTTTTGGGGCCAAAGGGTATTTTCCCGCCATCGCCTGACCAATGATCTCGACCGAAGGGGTCGGTCGAGCAAAATTCCCTCCAAGGATACCACTTGGATTGATGACCCTCAAATCCAAATCCAACTCCTCTGCCAACTTCCAAGCAAGTCGCTCCGATTCGGTTTTGGCTTGAGTATATGGGAGCGAGAAATTCTCATTCCAATTTGATTCATCTTTCCATCCTAATGGCATCGTGCCTATCGCAGCAACTGACGAGGTGTAAACCACTCGCTTGATTCCGGCTTTTGCTGCAGCCCGCAAGACGATATCCGTGCCTTTATTCGCTGTTTCCAAGATGACTTTTCCATCACCGCTCGTCGAATATACCGTCGCCAAATGGAATAGGCCGGATGCACCAGCCATGATGTCATCCCAACCTTCCTCATCGAGAACATCGGCGATTCGAAGATCAACATCTAGGCCGGGAGATTTAGCTTTATCACGGACGGTACCTCGTACCTCATAGCCGTGTTCAAGCAGTTGGCGGACCAAATTATTCCCTACATGTCCGTTGATACCGGTCACTACCACTGGCCCTGCCATGGCCCCCCATTGGTGGTTTCCACTTGAATCATGCCATCGGATTTGAATAATAGCGCTTTCACCAAGTAGGCAATGCCACTACGGGTTCACGATACTCGACGCCGAGAAAAGGTGGATTTCACCACCATGAAACCGGGGGTTGTCAATATGTATGTATGTGGGGTTACCGTATACGATCTATGTCACCTTGGCCACGCTCGCTGTTATCTCTCATTCGATTTGATCCACCGTTGGCTCGAGAAATCGGGGTACGATGTGAACTACGTTCAGAATTTCACCGATATCGATGACAAAATCATAGTGCGGGCCAACGAAACCGGCGAGGATTGGAAAGCTTTGGTTGAAGCAAATATCGAGACATATTATCGGGATATGGATGCTTTGAATATTTTGCGTGCTGACCAATATCCTCGCTGTACTGAATTTGTAGAAGAAATGATTGCTATTAGCTCTGATTTAATCGAAAAAGGAAACGCTTACGTTGCCGATGATGGGGTCTATTTCAGCATCGAAAGTGCGGCCGAAAAATATGGCATGTTGACCGGCCAAAATATCGATGCCGTGCGCAGTGGTGCAGGTGGTAGAGTCCAAGGGACTGGATCGACAAAGAGAGACCACAAGGATTTCGCACTTTGGAAATCAGCCAAGCCAGGTGAGCCGACTTGGGATTCGCCATGGGGGCCAGGTCGTCCGGGATGGCATATCGAGTGTACCGCGATGAGCATGGATGCTTTTGGCGAACAATTCGATATTCACGGCGGCGGACACGATCTGCTCTTTCCACATCATGAGGCTGAGATATTTCAGGGAGAATGCCATACGGGTTGTTCCCCTGTCGTTCATCATTGGCTCCATAATGGCTTTGTCAATATCGATGGTGAGAAAATGAGCAAATCGCTCGGGAACTTTTGGACCATTGAAGATATTTTGGAAAAAATTGATCCTTTGGTGCTGCGCTTGTCCTTGATAAATGCACATTATAGAAGTCCAATCGATATGAACGAACAATTGTTGAAAGATGCGGCTAAGAATCATGAGAAAATTCTGAATTGTTATCGGGCTGCGCTCGAATTGAGGGCTGAGAATGCGGTGCCGTTGCCCGAAGGAGATTTGGCTTCAAAAATTCCATTAGTCAAAAGTATGGCATTGTTGGAGATGATGGCACAAGGCTTTGCCAAAGCGATGGATGACGATTTTAATTCACGGGAAGCGATTGCGAAGGTATTGGCTGCTATTCGAGAGATGGGGAAAATGTTCAGTGTTCTCGACGGCGATGATGTTGAGGCTTTTGCCAACTTTGCTGTGGAGTGGCTTGAGGATACAGCCGGTGATGTTCTTGGGATATTGCCAACAAGAGATCTGACTTTGGCCGAGCCTGAAGATGATCCTCGGAAAGCGGAAATTGCTGACGAGGTCGAGGAGTTGTTAGCACGAAGGGCCACAGCAAGGGCGGCTAAAGATTGGGAAGCGGCAGATTCTATTCGCGAAGAACTCAACCGTTTAAGTGTAGAAATAATCGATACACCAAATGGTACAACTTGGGATCTAGCCCCTTAAACAGCTACTTTGGTTGCCTGGATTTTCTTATCATTTGCTTTGATTTGTTCCCAAACAATTTCTGCGATATCCTTGACTTTCATCTGACTTTCTATCGAAGTAAGTCCATCTGTAACCATTGTGGAACAGAACGGGCAACCAACAGCAACTGTATCAGCACCTGTCGATGCTAATTCTTTTGCTCGAATAATATTGACACGTTCGTGGTCATCATCGACATGCTCTTCCATCCACATCTGGGCCCCACCGGCGCCACAACAAAATGATGATTTTCCATGATTCTCGGTTTCGATATCGACTCCACCGATCACATCTCTCGGCGCTGCGGTTTCACCGCCGATTCGCCCGAGATAACACGGGTCGTGATAGGTGATATTCCCCTCGTGCTTTGGTGCTGGCAATTTGCCTTCTTTTTGCAGGTGGTCGATCAACTGTGAATGGTGCATAACCTCGATATCTTGGCCACCGAAATCTTTGTACTCTGTTCCCAAGGTATGGAAACAATGTGGGCAGGATGCGACAATTTTCTTCACCCCAAGCTCTTCGAATGTTGCTAAATTTGTCTCCGCTAACATTTGGAACAAATATTCATTTCCTGCTCTGCGAGCAGCATCCCCTGTGCAGCCTTCTTGCATTCCTAGGATTCCGACATCGAGCCCAGCTTCTTTCATGATGGAGATGGTATCGCGTGCCACCTTCTTATTGCGCTCATCAAAAGATGCAGCACAACCTGCGAAGTAAATATATTCTGCCGGTTCAGCAACTTTCACATCGAGGTCTGCGGCCCAATCCCCACGCTCGTGCATCGGAATTCCGTATGGGTTTGAATCGCTTTCCAAATTCTCGATCATCGCCATCAGCGGCATGACGGTGTCCTCTACCTCCGGCGCAAACTCCATCCTTTCCATCATCAGATGGCGCCGGGCATCGGTCAATTTTGGCACATGTTCGATATTGACCGGGCAAGCCTCAACACATGCATTACAGGTAGTACAAGCCCAAATCGCTTCCTCGCCAAAACGAGAGATCATATCTTCCTCAGGGCTTTGCCCTTTGAGTAATAATCCCGCATGCTCATTGGCATAATCTCGGACATCATGGATAATTTGCATTGGATTGAGGGGTTTTCCACTAGCATATGCTGGGCAGACATCTTGACATCTTGCACAAGAGGTACAAGCCCAGCCGTCGATTAGACTTCGCCAGGACAATTCACTGAATTGGGATGCACCAAATGTTTCGGTATCCAAATCCTCAAGTGGTACCGCAGTACCATTCTCATCGACTTGCATCGGTCGCATTTTTCCTTTGGCTTGGGTATCGAAGAAAAATACATTAGGTAATGCCATCACCAAATGCATATGTTTTGAAACCGGGATCAAAAACAAAAAGGTACATATCGCTAACATATGAAGCCAATAGGCAATATTGACCAATAATTGGGTGATGACAAATGTCGAAGCGACCCATGCACCGAAGAACTCGGTTGTCGGGTTCGGTGATTCTCCAGCCTCGACTACAAACGCGGTGGTGCAAATCGTCATTATCAATAACAAAATAGCATTTCCTTCAACCTGAGATTTTCCTTTGAGTTTCTCAGGTGTAAACAATACCCGCCTACTAAGAGCAAGTGTGCAACCGATTAGAGCGCTGGTATAACCCACCTCTACCATCAAATTCCAAATACCATGAAGTGCATCGGGGAGTAAATATTCACTGAAGGCATTCCCCGAAGCGAGGTCTAACATATCCGATGACAGCATCAAGAAACCCCAGAACATCATAACGTGGAAACCACCGGCGATTGGATCTTCCAGTACTTTGGCCTGACCCAACCAAACCGTTGCGGTCTCCTTCAGGCGTTTACTCCAAGAATCAAACCTGTCGTCTTTTGAACCAAGCAATATCAACCTTGTTGCTTTTTGCACTTGGAAACCGAAGAAACCAAGCGAAATAACACCGATTATTAGCAAAATCAACCAACCGGATATACCGGCATATGTCAGGTCGAGTGGGTGCTGCATAGTCAATACCAAACAGTCTCAAGGTTTCAACCCAACGGCCAAGTATGGGTAGCCGATGGCCGAGGCATGGTTCAAGCAAGCGCACCCGGCAAGTGTATCTTATTTGGCGAGCATGCTGTGGTTTACGGCCAGCCTGCAGTCGCGGTCGCAATCGACCAAAGATTGGCTGTCAAACTCGAACACTGTAATGATTGGCGTATCGATGGAATGAAATTTCATCCGCAACGCCACCCCCATGTCAAGGCATTGATGGATCGTCTTTGGAATAACGGACCTCCTCTCTCTATCAAAATTAGTGGAGATATCCCCCCTGCCTCTGGATTGGGATCCTCGGCCGCACTATCGGTCGCCGCTGCAGCGGCATTAAGAGCTGGCCGAGGCCGGCAAATCAAAGATGATGATTGGGCCGAAGGTTGGACTGCGTCCAGACCGAATGGAGTTTACGATGGGCCTTGGAAAAGTGAAATTGGCGATGAGGTCGAACATGGAATTAACGCCGTCGATGTAGATGAAGCTTCAATTCTAGCCCATGCGGTCGAAGCAGCAGCCCAAGGAGGAAGAGCATCACCTTTGGACTCGAGCACCTGTGCTCACGGAGGATGTATCGTTTTGTCAAACGTGGTTGAAAAAGACCTTAATTGGCTGTATTCACGCTCTTTAAACAATGTACAATGGCAGGTTCATTCAATACAATTATCTCCTGTTATCGATGATGTTTGGCTTGTTATTGGCAATACCGGAATTCACGCACCTACCTCTAAGCAAGTTGCAAGAGTAGCCGAAATTTTAGATGAAAACCCTACTCGAATGCGAGAGATCGAGACCATCGGAATTATTTCCAGAAGAGGGATTAATGCCTTGAAGGCTGGTGAAATGGAAGCGGTTGGAAGAGCGATGAGTGAGAATCATTTGATGCTGAGAAACCTCGGTGTTTCTTGCCCTGAACTCGAAAATTTAATCGTCGCTGCTGCTCCCAGTTCACTTGGAGTAAAATTGACTGGCGCCGGTGGTGGTGGCTGTATGATTGCTTTGACCCGAAATCCGAAAGAAACCAGTGAAGCAATCGAATTAGCGGGCGGGCGAACAATGATTTCAAGGCTCGCAGCACCCGGTTTAGCCTTGGATGAGTTTAGTGAACCCCCGCTTTGGAATCCGTTTGAATGAAGTGGCCGCCTTTAAATAGGGGTTTATATTCCGACGGTTCCATGAACGATGAAGACCGTCTAACCGTTGTGAATGTTGTCGCCAGCACTCGAGTAGCAGAAGAACTCGATTTGCCAGATATCGCTATTCAACTCAATTGCGAATACGAACCTGAACAATTTCCAGGTGTCGTCTACCGTGTCACCGACCCAAAACTCGCAATTCTAATGTTCCGCTCGGGCCGTGCTGTTTGCACCGGTGGAAAGAACGAGGACAATATCCATACTGGAATCGAGCGAATGATCAACGATCTTCGTGCTGCTGGAATCACCACATGGGACCTTAAGGACGTCGAAATAGAAGTCCAAAACATGGTCGCAACCTACGCTCTTCACTATCCTGAAGATTATGAGGGACTCCAGAGAATGGACACTCAAGAACTCAAGGAAGGAGATCCTCTTGCTGGCTTACCACGCAAGTTGAATCTGAACAACTTAACCTTCCACCTACCATTCGACAAAGTCGAATACGAACCTGAGCAATTCCCTGGACTTATCTACCGATTAGACTACCCTAAGGTTGTCTGTTTAATCTTCGGTTCTGGAAAGATGGTGATAACTGGAGCACGCCACAAGGATGAAATTCTTGAGGCTGTCCAAATCATCCAAGATGAATTAGCGGACCTTTTGTGATGCCTTTATGTTACCACTCGGACCTACACAGGTTCCGGTCGATGAAATCGACATTTGGATAGTTTCCCATGGTGGCGTTGCATCGAATGCTCTTTGTGACCATCTGGAAAAACAATCGATTCGATGTAGACCAGACAATTACGGCTTGGTTTGTCATAAACAACATCCAGGAGAACAAATTGGCAAGCCAATTTTGGTAATTCACGGCGATTATCTAAATGCGATTCGCAGTATGGACCGTCGTGATTTCCTAACAGTAAATGCTGCAAAGATGTGTTTAGGCTTGAACGCCCCGGAAATTCCATTGAGTCGATTTTTACAATCGTTCCCGAAAGACCCAGTTGGGTTTTCGATGTTCTTGAATTCATTCTTGGAGGCGAAAAATTCTGGTTTGGATAATGTTGTGTTTTTGAGATATCCTTATTCGAATGAACAAGCGAATAATGCCTTACAACAATTAGGTATCGATATCGATCTGAGCGGATTCGAACTGAGAGAGCGGAAAAAGAAATTTTCTCCTCGGTCTAAAGATGTGAAAAAAATTCTTGAAATATATTCGGAATTTAATTTTGAGGAGTGATTGCAATGATAGGATGGGTGACCACATGGGACATCCGCTGTGGAATCGCGACATATTCCAAGTTCTTGTCAGGACACTTTGGTGATACGGTAATTCTTTGCCAAACCGAAGAAGGTGTTGAGGAAAAAGAAGGGATAATTCCATGTTGGAAACGCGATTCTAATGATTTTAATGGCATTCTAACTCAGATTTCAATAAAAAATATCGATACCATCATCATTCAACATCAACCTGGGCTGCTTCGGTTTTCTTATCTGAATGATTTACTATTGATTTTATCAAGGATGAATATCAAGGTCTTTATCACCATGCATAATACTCGAGACCGATCAATTATTTTCCCGTCTAAGCGCATTGAAAAAGCGGTTGATGGTTTGAAAACTTGCTCGACTGTGATGGTCCATTCAAACGCTGATGTTGAGAATCTCTCAAATTTAGGAATTACGAATAATGTCGTGATGATTCCTCATGGAATCTACCCTCCACCAAACTCTGTTGCAGAAAAAATCGATATCGAAGGCAAAATCATCGGTACATTTGGTTTCTTATTGCCTCATAAGGGTCAATTAGAATTAATTGAAGCATTCGCAAAGTTAACCGGTTGGGATAAATTAATTCTGCTCTGTGCAACCCGGGAAGGAACAGGTAAAACATTAGATAAATGTGAAGCTTTGATAAAAAAGCATGGCCTTGAAAACAAAGTAATTCTCAATACCGATTTTTTGGACGATGAGTTGGCGATTGCAACCCTTTCTCAATGTGAACTTTTAGTATTCCCATATCAGAATACCAAAGAGAGCGCCTCAGGCGCGGTACGGATGGGAGTTGCCGCAGGGGTGCCGATAATGGTGACTCCAATTCCTATTTTTGCCGATATCGAAGGTGCGATTCAAACCGAGGGGTTAAGCCCTGAAAACATTGTTGAGTGCATCGAATCATGTGATGTAAAAAAACTAAACGAATCTCGGGAAAAAATTATCAAATTGCGTGATTCCCTTCAATGGGACGAGGTCGCTAAGCTAATTCAAGCAAGGCTTTGAGCAAGATAATCAATGATCATATCTGCTGCGTCTTCGATCGATACCTCGGTTGTATCAATCGTAATTTCAGCGGATTCCGGTGCTTCGAATGGACTTGAAATTCCAGTAAAATTCGTTAATTCTCCAGACCTTGCTTTTGCATAAAGTCCTTTGACATCGCGCTGCTCACAAACCTCGAGTGGAGTATCGATGAATACCTCGATGAATTCATCTTCTTCGACCAAATTTCTAACCATCGAGCGTTCAGCAGCAAAAGGTGAAATGAATGATGCAATACAAACCAAGCCTGCATCGACCATCAACTTTCCAACCTCGCCAACCCGGCGAATATTTTCAACTCGGTCGGTACTAGTAAATCCTAAATCTCGATTAAGCCCATGGCGCACATTATCACCATCTAAAGAAATTGTGTGGCGACCCATCGCTTGTAATTTCTTTTCCAATACATTAGCAATCGAGGATTTACCAGACCCTGATAAACCGGTGAACCAAATTAATTTTGGTGCTTGAGATTTTTGCTCAGACCGTGATTCTTTGCTAACATCCATCGCTTGCCAATGAATATTGTCCGCTCTTCGCAAAGCAAAATCAATCAAGCCCATCCCTACCGTATTATTGCTCATCCGATCTATAATGATGAAGCCGCCCATCGTAGGGTCATCGCCATATGCATCGAAAGCAACAGGCTTTGCCAAAGAGATATTGCAAATACCTATCTCATTCATATCGAGAACTTTTGCCGGTAATTTATCCAATGTGTTAACATCAATCCTGTGCTTTAGAACCCCAAGAGTCAGGGCGGTAGATTGACTAGTTGATTTGAATAAATATTGGCGCGATGTCATCATGGCTTCATCAGCCATCCACAAAATATGGGCTTGGAATTGATCTGCAACCAAACAAGGATGGTCTACCTTTGTGATTACATCGCCGCGTGAAATATCGATTTCATCAGCCATGGTTAGTGTTACCGAGCGTCCTGCGCCAGCAAATTCCAAATCACCATCGTAGGTGACGATTCGAGAAATTGTTGATTCCTTTCCGCTGGGCGCAACCCTAATTTTATCTCCCACGGAGATAATTCCACTTCCAATTAGTCCACAGAATCCTCTGAATTCACTACTTGGCCGATTCACCCATTGAACCGGCATTCTGAACGGGCGTGATTGGGCGCTTGCACTAACCTCGACCTGTTCTAAATATTCCATTATAGATAGATCATCGTACCACGGAGTGTTTTCGCTTGGGCCAACAATATTATCTCCTTTGAGGGCAGAAATTGGCACTGCAGTAATTTCCTCTAAGTCGAGTGCTTCTTCGGCAAATGACTGATAATCTGCAACGATTTTATCAAAAATTTCTTGGGAATAGTCGACTAAATCTAATTTATTAACCGCCAAAAGAACTCTTTTTACTCCGACCATTGAGACGATAAATGAATGTCTTCTAGTTTGGGTTAACAAGCCTTGGCTCGCATCAACCAATATGATTGCTACATCTGCAGTCGAGGCACCGGTCGCCATATTACGAGTATATTCCTCATGACCTGGAGTATCCGCCACGATATATTTTCTTTTATCGGTCGAGAAAAAGCGGTATGCGACATCGATGGTAATGCCTTGTTCTCTTTCGGCTGCTAAGCCGTCGACCAATAAAGCGAAATCAATCTCACCATCTTGGGTTCCAACTTTTTTGGAATCGGCTTCCAAAGCTGCTAATTGATCGTCGAAAAGCATATGCGATTCGAATAACATTCGACCGATGAGAGTTGATTTGCCATCATCGACCGAACCACATGTGATAAATCTCAGCAATTCTTTTTGCTCGTGGGCAGCCAGATATGAATCGATATCGGTTGCGATGAGGTCGCTGATATGTGCCATCAGAAATACCCCTCTTGTTTCTTCTTCTCCATCGATGCGGTACTATCGAAATCGATTACTCGCCCTTCTCTTTCCGAGGTGGTAGTAAGTAACATCTCTTGGATAATTTGTGGTAGAGTATCTGCTTCAGATTCCACCGCTCCTGTCAGAGGATAACAACCCAAAGTTCGGAACCGAACCGTTTTCATCATCGGTTCTTCGCCTTCTTCGAGCGGTAATCTTTCATCATCAACCAAAATTAAAACGCCATCTCGCTCGACAACAGGCCGTGGTTTAGCCAAATATAGTGGGACGATAGGGATCTTTTCAAGATGAATATATTGCCAAATATCTAACTCGGTCCAATTAGAAATTGGAAAAACCCGAATCGATTCACCTGAGCCCTTACGAGCATTATACAGATTCCATAATTCCGGTCGTTGATTTTTTGGATCCCAGCGATGGGATGAATTCCTGAAAGAAAAGATTCGTTCTTTTGCTCTAGATTTTTCTTCATCTCTACGAGCCCCACCAAATGCAACATCGTAACCATATTTGTCCAGTGCTTGTTTCAAGCCTTCAGTCTTCATCACATCGGTGTGGGTTGCTGAGCCGTGAATGAAGGGGTTCATCCCCCTCTCTTGGCCATCAGGATTGATGTGGACTATTAATTCTAAACCTAATTCATCGGCCATTTTTTGTCGGAATTCAATCATTTCCGAAAACTTCCACATCGTGTCGATATGCATTATTGGAAATGGTGGTTTTGCTGGATAGAATGCCTTCATTGCAAGATGCAACATCACCGATGAATCCTTGCCAATCGAGTAAAGCATCACCGGATTTTCGGCTTCAGCCACAACTTCGCGCATGATATGAATCGCTTCGGCTTCAAGCCGTTGAAGATGAGTCAATCTATCTTGCAACCCAAATCACGTCCTCTCAATCATTCCAACGGGTATTGACCGCATTCATCAAGGCTTTGATTTGGTTTTTTGGAAAAAGGTCGATTCCACCTGCAGTCGCACGGCCTCCACCGCCATAATTTTGGCAAAATTCACCAACTCCATCATTTGCTCTAATCGAGATTTGGAAAGATACTCCTTTAGTTAATGCGATGACTTTTGGACTTCCATTCGCTTTTATCAATCTATGAGCGAGAACTCCAACTACTCTTCGAGCCCATGGTTCATCCGGTAATATTGTCAGGTTGTTCTTTGATGGATGATTGAGTGTGTGTAAAATGTCTTTTTCGAAGCCATCTTTCAAGATTTTGAAAACATCTGAAACAATGAATTTTTGTGGAGTTTTTGCTTCGATGCAGGATAATAATAAGTCATCAGGATGAAAATGCAAATCGGTTAAATCAGCCCCATATCCATTATAATTCAGCAACTCACCCAATTCTGCTAAATCACCATTCTTTGCAAATTGGCCTAAACCATCGCCGTGAAGGGCGACCTGAGCCCAATCGGATTCTATGCGTAAGTATTTCTGAACAACAACCGCCGTACATACATTTGATGAAGTATCGACATTTGTGACGATGCCATCGATTGGCTCACCGGGTAGGTGGTGATCAAACCAAGAAATTTCCACACCGATAGAATTCAATTTGGCCGCTTCAACATGATTACGAGCCAAAGAAATATCCATTGCGATGATGGAGTCTCCTTTTTTCGCATCGATTTTTTTGAGTAATTCGATATCACGCTTGACTCCAGTGATTCGATTTCCTGCAATTCCTTTGGCTAAAGCCCATTGAACCATCGAACAAATGCCATCGGCGTCGCCATTATATGCAAACCACTGCATCGAGTTCGCTAAACCGCCCTTGGCAATGAGGCTATTGCCATTTTATGTGAGATATGTTGCCTACAGGTTCATTTACACGGTCCAATCATGGGAAATTATGCGCCGAGAGTTCGGGATGGTCATCATCTTAATTCTCTCTGGACTAATTTTTCCATTTCAGGTTGTAGGCGAGGGAATGGGAAGCGTTGACCCTGGGGTAAGCGATACACCTGATTGGAGAATCGGAGATAAATGGATTTACTCAGGTGCCTTTGATCCGACCGGTTTGGTTTCAGGTGCTGGGGTTCAAGCAAATGTTGGAAAAATTAATGGTGATGCCACAACAACTGTAAATTCTATTTCTGAATTGTTGATCGACAATGTTTCAACCTTGGTCTACTATACAACATCGAGTGCCGATTTTGACAAAGGCGGGGTCGAAATCGATGGATATACCGGCAATTTATACATTGAATATCAAGTCGATGAAATAGTTAGAGTCTCCGATCTTGCTACCGTAAAAACCGATCTCTCACTCGACGTAAAATATGTACCATACGGCATCAGTTCATTGACTGAAGAAATCGCTGATATCACGATTACAACGCTCAATAATCCGCCAAAAGAATCCTATGATTTCCCACTTCGAAATGGCGAAACTTGGATCACAGATTACCAATCTACTACATCGTGGAGTGGCTCATCAAGTTACATTAGCCCATTCCCTCAACCAACCACCACCGCTAGCAATACCAATTGGGAAATTACCGATATTGGAAAACCGGTGAATAACATCGGTGAACAAATTGGCTATGGCGGTTGCAATGCCTCCTATGAGTTGAAATCTTACGATGATAACGGTACTGAAACCTCTTTCAAATGGTATTGTCCAGAGGTTAGAAACTATGCGTGGTCACATACCGAAGAAGATATTGGCTTGGTCATCGATTTTAGATTGAAACAATATCTCCCAGCAGCATCGAGCGGCGTCATCGGCAATACAAATCCCGGTTATAGAAATCAAGCGGTAAATATTGAAACTTCAACCCCCATCACTGCTCTCAATACCCCAATTGAAGTCTGGGCAAATGTTTCTGATAGTTCAGGTAGCCCACAATCAGGCGTCGATGTAGAATTGCGATATGAAGCTGAAGATTTCTCTACCAGCCTAACGACCGGTTCAAATGGTAGTGTCTGGGCAATTATCGATGTTGGCCAAACCAATGACTCCAGTGAAACCACTACCGATTGGGCAAGTCATGGCATCATTGCAAAGACCTCCTCAATGTTAGGAGTTAGAACCATTACATTGGATGAAAATATTGTGGGACTGGATTTGGTCGCAGCGATTGAACGTGCGAGTATCTTACGAAATCGTAGTGGAAAACTCACTACTTTGAATTCTATTTCTGGATTCAATGTATTGCCCGGAGATGAGTTGTCGATTAAATTACCAGTTTACAATCGCGGCATTACAACGACTGTACCAACGACGGTTGAATTATTCACGCCCGATGAAGTGAAATCGGTTGAAAATTTACCCGCATTAGCGCTTTATGAACAATATATTTTCGAAATGAGTTGGACTGTCCCTCTCGACGCACAAATTGAAAACATCAGTATCAGGTGGAATGCAGATCCAAATAATCTCAACCCAACCGATGCTAACCAATCGAATAATCTCGGTACCCTGCCGCTCTTCGTTGGAACATTACCAACATATGTGGGTCAAAACATGAGTGCTCAAACCGGAGTGAAAATTCTTTTGGATGCCTCTCAAAGTTATGACCAAGACGGCGGGGAGATCCGTTGTGAATTCAATGTGCCGTATGATGACGGCAGCAGAACCATCGCTCATGCGATTGTGAACAAGCAAAATTGTCTCCTCAATTGGACTTGGACCGATGATGGAATATATGACGTCGAAGTCAATGTTTTTGATGATGAAAGTGATTTCATTGAATCCATAATGCGAATAGAAATAATGAATCGAGCACCTGAAATTGAGATCAAATCTCAACGATCTGAGGTCAAGGTCGAGCACCCTGTTACCCTCTATGTTTTCGCAAATGATTCCGATTCAGAGGACCCCTGGCCAGGGTTGGTCGATGTACACTGGCCTCAAGCCAATTGTGATGAGGGATATTATACCCGGATTTGCACCACGACCGCATGGGAAGAAGGCCTCAATACCTTTACTGCGGTCGCAACCGATGATGATGGCACCACCACCTTTGCAAGCATCGACATAGTATTCACAAATATTGCACCACATGAAGTTTCACTCTCGATGTGGGATTCAAACGGCGATGTGATCAAAGCAGAATCTCAAATGACTTGGCGGGTTTTTGAGGACCAAGAGGTAGAATTGAGTGCCCGAGCAGAAGATTCTATCGACGACATTCAAGATTTGACCTATGAGTGGTCAACCGGGACCATCACCGAAGGTAGAGAATCAAGAATTCCAATAGTGTGGAACCAATCCGGTCTCCAAACCATTCATGTCAGAGCATTTGATACTGAGGGCGAGGGTAGCGGTTGGGTTGAACGATGGGTAGATGTGGCTAATCAGGTCCCTGAAGTACCTGAATTACCCGATGTTATGGCAGTAGCGGAGGGTCAAACCATTTCCATTACAGGAAGTTATTCCGACACGATTTCCGATTACGACGATTTGATTATTTGTTGGGATTTGGATCCTGGAGCTGATACCAATGGGGTTGGATCTGCCGATGATGATTGTGATGTCGAAGGTGAAAATCTAACTTGGTCATGGCGGAATTCTGGCGAATACAATATTGTATTCCATGTTAGCGACGATGATGGAGCGAGAAATTCATCAACCACCACAATTACCGTGCTCAACCTACCACCGATTCCAAGGGTAAAACCGGTAACTGGAGCAATTGCTGGACAAACTGTTGTCCTCGATGCTAGTGCAACAATCGATTCTCCTGCAGACATTGAAACACTCAGTGTGGTATGGGATATCGATTGTTTTACCGATAGTGATGGCGACGGTGTATTGGATAATGATGCCGACCTGATCGGCATCAAGGCAGAACACATTTTCCCTAGTGAAGGAACATGGGTAATCAGCGCGATTATTTGGGATGAGGATGTATTGAATCCTGCTGTAAAGCGGATTGAGGTCAAAGTTCAATCCGAGGACCGAACCGTGGCAGAGGAATTATCTATTTCGTTAATTGGTGATAGAGCAAACCCATTCTTCCAACTGATAATTTTAGCGATTTTAATGAGCATTGGAGTAATGGTTCTCAAGCGATTACGGCCAAAACCGGAATCGGTGTGGGATGAAAATATCGAAATCATGCAACGGCCAACCAATCCACCGTCATTCTCTGATTTCGCTGAGGAAATGGCATCGATACCGCTGCCTGAAAACGGCTTGCCGGACGGGTGGACGATGGACCAATGGCACCATTATGGTCACCAATATGATGATTCGAGCGAAAACACAACAGATGAACAGGGTCAAATGGGATAGGGCAAACCCAAAATCATGCGCAGAGCAATCCCAGTCTTTCTAGTCATGTTGATGACGCTCGCATCGCCACTATCTCTAATCGATGAATTCGGTTCAACCAATAAACTTTCAGCAGAAGATTCAGGGGCTGATGTTCACGAAACCCCTGCTTGGAGAATTGGCGATGAATGGATCTTTGAAACTATGTTTGATGTTGCAGACCTTATCTCACAGTCCAATACTTCGGCGTCGGTAAATTCACTGACTGGTGACACAACTATGGAAGTGACCGATATTGTATTTATCGATATTGATGGAACTCAAACACTCGCTTACGAGGTTGAGATCGAAGGTGATTTCACCTCTGGAAATAATGGTGCGACCCTTGATGATATCAATGGGAGACTGGAGGTTGGATATACTGGTATCGATATGATTAGGGTTAGAGACCTCGCTACAATCGAATCCGAATTCACACTTTTAGTTGATTTCCTAGCGTGGAACTTCTGGCCAGAAGAGTTAGCAGATATAACATTTGATACCACCTACGAACCGGCTCGAGAAAAATATGATTTCCCTTTGAGAACCGGGGACCAATGGACTAGTTATTATGATACGGAAGTTACAGTTACTGGCACTTCTGAGTATATCGATGTAAACGGATTCGACTCGAATGAAACCGCTAATTCGACCTATCAAGTTACCGGAGATGGCACACCTTCTGAGAATGGTACTAGCCCTCAGTATACCGGCTGTGGTGATTCTCATAAAATCTCATCATGGAACAGTACCGGAGTTAGTACTGGATTCGAATGGTATTGTGAAGAAATTAGGTATTTTGTATGGAGCCAAATCATCCACGATGCTGGGTTCCAAATAGATTGGATGCTCAAAAGCTATTCCCCGGCAGATTCGGGTGGTGTGATGTCGACATCTTCTGCTGGAATTAGAAATACCATCATTACAGTCGATACTGAATTCTTGGCGATTTTACCTAATGCAACAGAGGAGATAACCGGACATTACGCGGTTAACTCCAATGATCAAATAAGCAAAAATCTTCAACTCAGATATGAAATCGACAATGTCATCATGAGCTTGACAACCGATTCAAATGGCCAAGTTACACCCGATCTCGATGTGGGGAGTTCTGAAGACGATTCACCCTCATCGGACGATTGGACAAGCAATGGAGTCATCGTTTGGGATCCAGTCAACAAAATTATCGGCGTCGGAACAATCGTAATGGATTTGAGTGTTGTCGGAATCGATTTAGTTGCTACACCTGATTCGATGATAGTGACGAGAAACCGAGATAACATCTCGACAATTCTTTCACAAGCAACCGGATATAATGCCGTACCTGGCGACATCATTCACTTTTCAGTACCTGCCCAAAACCGTGGAGTTTTAACCTCACCTGCTACCGAAATGGAGATTACCACTCCAGATGGCGCAACTATTCGTGGCAACCTCCCCGCTCTCGCACCTTATACCGTGGCTCGAGTTGATGTGAACTGGTCGGTTCCACTCGATACTGGAATCGGAAATCAAACCCTATCATTCATGGTCGACCCTGATGAAACCGTTACAGCTGATGCAAACCGGTCAAATAACGCTGCAAGTCTAGATATCTTCGTAGGTCGATTACCTGAAGCAAATATTATTTTAGGAGACGATGTTCTCACTTTCGAAAATGTGACCATAGATGCATCTGGATCATTTGACGCCGATAGTGGTGAGGTGGAGTGCTTCTTTGAAATTGAAGATGGAACAAGAACAGAATTCATTGATGCACCAAATTGCCAAACGAATTGGAGTTGGGCTGATGATGGATTATGGCAAGTTAAATTGACTGTAATTGACGATGAATTGGATCAAGTTGTTTTAATCGCTCATGCGAATGTGCTCAATCGCGCTCCTTGGATCAATTTTACTGCAGCAACAACTATTGTTGATGCCGGCGGCGCAATAACATTTGATGCTAGTGATAGCGGTGATGATGATACCATTTCACCTGAAGGGCAACAATTGGTAATTACTTGGCCAGACCAATCTTGTGACGAAGGCATATTTGGGGAATATTGTACTATTAGGCCCGAGGTAGAAGGGGAGCATAATATCACGGTGATGATTACCGATGATGATAATGAAAGTGTGACCGCCACACTTCAATACGAGGTTCTAAACGTTGGCCCAACCATTGGTGAAATGAGATTGACTATCGATGGTATCCCCTATTTACCCGCTGAAGATGGCACGTGGGACATCGATGAGGAAGTGGTTGCAATTCTCGCGATAGACGGTTCTGACACCCTCTCTGATAATGAAGAATTACTGGTTACTTGGACTCCAAGTGATCGAGATGAAAATGAAACCATCACCACAAGCGGTCCTAATTCGGCTATCGAAACATCGTGGGATAAATCCGGAATACACACTATCTCTGCATTTGTTACCGATGATGATGGTGTACGCAGTGAAACGGTTATTGGGCATATCAGAGTTAACAACATCGCACCTGTCATGGATACTCTACCAGCACAAAAAGCACTTTTCGAAGATGAAATCCTAAACCTCTCCGCAAGTGCATTCGATGCTGCTGACCAAGATGATTTGGTATTTTGTTGGGACTTAAACGACCTTGTAGATATTGATGAAAGTGGCAATGCATCCGATGATTGTGATGTTGAAGGTACTGATTTGTGGTATTCATGGACATCTGCAGGCATACGGACAATTACCGCAAATGTTTGGGATGATGATGGGGTCAGAGATAGCCGGGCAATATCGGTAACTATCGTCAATCGACCACCTGTTGCAATGATTACCGAGCCAGAAGGAGGTTTCGTAATAACCCAAGGTGAATCAATCACGTTTAGTGCGGCAGAAAGTATCGATACTCCAACCGACCGTGATAGTTTAGAATTCATTTGGGATGACCCCAATACTCTTGGTTCAACCAATGATGGCTTCGGCGAAAACTTCACAATTTTATTCGAGCGTTCCGGTGAATTCATTGTTAACCTTACTGTAACCGATGACGATGGAATTTCAAAATCAACTTCGATAACCGTAAGGGTCGAAGAAAAAGCTGTAGATGGAGCCTTTGGGTATTCAAGTACAACAACGATGTCGGCAGTTCTTGGAATCATTATCGTATTGTTAGTAAGTGTTTTACTGATCCGAGGTAGAGGGAGTTCTGCACCAGAACCGGATTTCGTAAACTGGGACATGCCGCCGATTCAAGCTGAAGAAGCGCCTTCATTATTGGCATTAGCCGGTAGACCGCAATTGCCCGAAACTGGACTACCCCCCGGTTGGACTATGGAGCAATGGGATTACTATGGAGAACAATATTTAGCAGACCAAGCGGCACAAAGTCAAGTTCAAGTTCCACCTCCCGCGTTCGAACCAACATATGAAAACCCACAGCAAACATATGTTCCACAACCGATGGTTCAAGAACCAGCACCGACTCCTGCCTCACAGGCTCTTGGGAATCTTCTCGATGACCTAGACTTTTGAGCGGGGCAATAACATGGGGAATCTTTGGCAATTCTTTGGTTTACCTGATCCGGAAGCCCCGCCCGAAATCAAAAAGAAAAAGCCAGCACCAAAGAAAAAAGAGGAATTATCTGGCCAACAGATGACCCTAGGGGAAACTGAGGCTATTCAACCAAAAATTCATTTGCCTCATGGCTGGACAGGGCCAACCACGCCTGATGGTGAAGCATTTCACGATTTATCTATGTATAGGCATGAAAATATCGATCATCCAGATAGAGCATTGAGGTATGTTTCACCCGATCACATGCACCGCTTACCGATTAGAGAATTAGCTACAAGGATAGATTTAGGTGATACGATAATCGTTGATTTGAGGCCACTAATCCATATGGAAACTCAGTCCAATGCTTGCCGCCGCCAATTGAAGGTGATGGGAGATGAGCTGGGAATTCCAATTTTTGCTCTAGATGCTCTAGACAAATTACTGCTATTACCCGGGAATGATGTTACTGTCGATGTTTCCCGAAACGAGTTAGGAATAATTCCAATATTGATGTAATTTCATTCTCTCCATTCGGCCCCAATCTTATATGAGTGATTGTTTAGGCCGAATCTGATGAATGTCGATTTCAAGCGGGTTCAACACTGGGCTGCAGGTTCTTATATCGACCTAATGTTAGCCGCTTTGGTAATGCAAATTACATTTGCTCTGACCTATACTTGGATAATAATGATGCAGAATGATTTTGTTATAGCAAATTTAGAAGAGGTGCTTTTTTCATTACAAATGCAAGTAGCTCTTGGCTGGTTGATGTGTATTATCGTAGCGATGGGGTTCAGTCTACTGCCTTTGATCTTTGATGTTGAACCCTTCGACCCAAGTTTAATGCGAATATATGCTGGATTAAATATGGCAGGCCAAGCTTCAATGACCCTCGGACTTATAATTGGCGATATAGAATTGTTTAGAACGATGACAACCATCGGTTTAACATTCCTCTGTGCCTCTTTGGTGACCCTATTGGCTCCTGCGAGAATAATTTTCAAACAAACTCACACAGATGAAGATGCACTTGGGCCATTCGCATATGCGATCGGGATGTTTCTCCCGGCATTAGGAATTATCATATTGACTACTTGGATAGGGAGAGATTATTCAAACTATAGTTTAGAATTTGGTGAAAAATTAATTCTAAATTTATTTTTACCTTTAGCGATGGTGTCGATATTTTTATCACACTTTAATCGCAGATTAGAATGTGAATTAATTAAACCAAAAAACCTTGGAAAATTTTTCGGGATATATATTACTTTATTGATAATTCAATTCCTTGCCTTCCGATTGTTAAATCAGCAATATATTTCGAACGAATTTACAGCAATTCTTGTTGCTACCCCTTATGTTTTTGGCTTTATAATGCTGCGTCCAGACAAAATAATCCAACTCATTATCAATAAAGAACCATGCCATAAAGGCATTGTTGCTGCATATTTTTGGCTGCCAATCGTTGGAATATTTGCTGCAATTGAATTATTTACTTTTTCAGCAGAATACATGATTATATCGAGGATGATATTTATCTTTGGAGTTTGTATGCAAGGTCTATGGGGCTTTGCCTGGTATTTGCATGAAGATCATAAGAAAATATCGATTCATAGACGAAGTACACACTGGATCACATTTGTTTCATTAAATATTGGGACAATAATTGTGATTATCGCACTTACTCCAGGTATTGGTAATATTGACAATAATATGGTATTAATAGGCTCATCACTTCAAGGAATCGCCTATATCTCGATTCTGGTAAGATGGATAAAGGATGTTGTATTCAGTTTAGATGAATGGCATAGAATTCCGATGTTTTACGATCGGTACCTGAGTGATCCTGAACTAGGTTCAGGTTTTAATTCTCAATGACCTAGCCGCGCCCAATAGCATTAGTAGTCCAAATGTGCCTACATATAAGAACGATTTCCAAACCACTGCAGCCTCAAGTCCCCAGCCTCGCATCATAATTGAGCGGAATGCTTCTGCAGCCCAGGTGGTCGGAAGCGCTTGGCTAAACTGTGAAAGGCCGATTGGGAGCGCTTCAACAGGCCATAAAATTCCTGATAATAATAGAACAGGGAATAGTAGAGGCATTGTCAATTGCATAGCTTTGAATTCACTATCAGCCTTGGTAGATATTAGTAATCCTAAGCACATCGAAGCCCAACCCAAAAGTAATGCTAAACAAAATAGCAGAATTATTGAGCCCTTCATCGGAATATCAAAGAAACCTATCGCCAATGATATTACCACCGCTACTTGACCGACTAGAACTACAGAAAAAGCGGCAATATGGCCGCTTAACACCTCGATTGGAGTGACCCCCGCAGCAAATAAGCGATCCAATGTGCCATCGTTTCTTTCACCGACAAAAGCCATCGTGGTCAAAATAATAGAGAACATAAAGCAAACTAAAACCATTATTCCTGGTGCTAAGAAATCAATAAATTCTGGTTCTTGTTCACCGTGAATTACCTCGCCTTGAGAAATTGGCAATTGGCCCATACTTGCTTGTACCGCAGTTTGAACCTCTTTTTGGATAGTTGCCATCACCTGTTGATTTGATGCGTCAAAATGAAGAATTATCTCTGAACCATTCGCTTCGATTACCGCCCAAGCATCTCCTCTATCAACGGCATCTCTAGCGGTTTGAACATCGCCCATCGATGTTATGATAAGATATTCTGAGTCAGCCAATTCATCGAGGATTGGATGTTCGCCAACGGTGATCACATTGAGATCGGTTGGCGTTGCTCCCATTGCATATCCGAATAATAATATTTGAATCGCCGGCATCAATACGATGAATGCGAACATTCTGCGATCGCGCTTTATCGAAGAAAATTTCCTAGCTGCAATAGCCCAAACTCTAGCCCAGTTCATACTATCACCTCTCGCTTGCACAAATTTAAAAACACATCTTCGAGCGTATTTGTATCGTGCAGTTTCATCAAAGTAGAGGGTTTATCCTCTGCCAATAATATTCCACCTCTCATCAACCCAACCCGGTCAGCTTTTCCGGCTTCGTCGATATAATGTGTGGTCAAAATAATGGTAATACCCTGTTGGGATATCTCACCGAGATAATCCCAAATCCTTGCTCGCAATTCTGGATCGACCCCCACGGTTGGCTCGTCTAGAAGCAATAACTCAGGTTCGTGTAAAAGGGCGACGCCTAAAGAAACCCGGCGCTTTTCACCACCTGATAATTTCCCGACCTGACGCTCTCCGGGAGGGAGGTCAAGGAATTGGGTTAACCACTTTTGTTTTTCATCGATTTGTTGGGGTGACATTCCATGAAGCCTACCGTGGAAAAGAAAGGTTTCGGCGATGGTTAAATCGAGATAGAGTGCGAGTTCTTGTGGAGCATAACCGACCGCACTCCCCGGGATTCCTTCAGGCACTTTTACCGAGCCGGATTCAGGCTTGAGAAATCCTAAAATTACCTTTAGCAATGTTGTTTTCCCACAACCAGAGGGGCCTAGAAGCCCATAAATGGAGCCGTTTTCGACCTCCATATCAAGGCCTTCGATCACTTTTATCTTGCCGTAGCCTCGGACGAGATCGTCGATATTTACCGCCATCGGTTGGTCTACTTGGCCAGTCTCAATTAAGTAATCGCAAGGCGGCTGGCGCGAATCCAAGCACTGTCAATTCATCTCCCTCAACCAATGAAGCAAATTCAGACATTTGACCAGCCAAATCATAGCCACCGGCTTTACCTTTCCATGACACTGAATCGATTAATGACTTTAAATCCTCAACGGTTAATTCTGAGATTTCTACCACAGCATATTCGACAAAAAATGTCCAATCACCCAATACACAAACTCCGGTCGCTGACCAAACCTGATGTCTCCTACCACTCAATCGCTTGAGCATGGCTAATGCCTGAGCCGAATCCTCCGGCTTGCCCATCGCTGCGTTTGGGTCATCAGGATCTCCAACCAAAGTATCGGCCACAACGACATAATCATGACCGTGATTCGAGGGAACCGCTTTGGCCTTTCTCCTACAGATACTCAACACCTGATGCCTAACATCGCCGCTTGGAGGGCTCTCATCGACCCCCTCTAAGGGGGATGCATGTAAATCGGCTAAGAGTTTGGAAAGTATCGAAAACCTTCGGTCAGAACCACTCGCCAACCATACCGACATAACAAGCCGTTCGGGGGTCACCTTGAAGAGAACATCGACATTACGCCGGTATGGTGAGACCCTATGACTGAGATCGAGAGAATTCCAACCCACATTGAAGGACTCGATGAAAATATGAATGGAGGAATCCCTCAAGGCCACATTTGTTTGGTCGCTGGTCAGTCAGGATCTATGAAATCTTCAGTAACATTTTCACTACTATACAACGCGGTCCTCTACGGGGATACCAGCGGAATTTATGTGACTCTTGAACAGGGAAAGGACAGTCTGCGCTCACATATGGAAAATATGGGCATGAACGTTGACGACCCTAGGGTTCGTAACAGAATCGCTATTATCGACTTGAGCGATCTCCGGGTCCAATTAGACGAGCAAGGCATGAGCAATCGTATCGATTGGATGGGGCAATTGATCAAACAATTGACCTCTTACCGGCAATCTATCGGCTTTGAATTATTGGTTTTCGATTCGCTCGGCGCATTTTTCACTTTAACTAAGATGGAAAATCCTAGAGACGAAATTTTCCGATTATTTGAGGCTTGTCGCCGACTTGAGTTGACTTCATTCTTCATCTGTGAGATGACTGGAGAAGACCACAAACAATTCGGAGAATATGGCGTTGAAGATTATCTTAGTGACGGAGTCATCCATTTAACCATGGATCGAGTAGGTGATGACATCACGAGAAAAATCGGCGTCATCAAGATGCGACATACCCAACACCGCCTCGGATACGACCCATTGAATTGGAATTCTGAGGATCAAAGATTCACAATTAAGTGATTTTTCCACACTTGAACTTTATGGGATATTTCATATCTTAGGTGTTGACCCAAAGTTTCCATGCACCGGCAATCACTCGACGGTGACCGACTTAGCTAAGTTCCTTGGTCGATCGACATCACATCCATTCGCTAAAGCGGTATGGTAAGCGATCAACTGTAGAGGAACAACTGTCAGTAATGGCGAAAGCAATGGGTCACACGGAGGAACTGCAATCGTAACATCTCCTTCTAGGGCTACATCATCACCTTCTTCATGGATAAGAATTATTTTTGCACCACGTGCTTTACATTCATGAATCGAACTAAGAGTTTTCTCCTTATGTTTATCGTTTGGAACCACGACTACTACAGGTGAGCCTTCTTCCAAAAGTGCAATCGGTCCATGCTTCATCTCGCCAGCAGGATATGCCAAACAAGGGATATAGGCGATTTCCATTAATTTTAATGCTCCTTCTCTAGCGACAGGAGTTGAAAGGCCACGTCCAAGGAATAGAACGCACTTTGCATCCTTTACCAACTCAACCGCTTCCATTATTGGACCTTCATTTGCCAAATATTTAGACACTTTATCTGG
>LWDU01040207.1_pt1 | contig 57178 bp, 51 predicted proteins | sample 727161 | NCBI WGS metagenome assembly LWDU01 (sample SAMN04566230, study PRJNA314399) | hydrothermal vent metagenome | isolation source: deep sea hydrothermal plume seawater | place: Mexico: Gulf of California, Guaymas Basin | collected 2004-07-11
CGGCGCTGCTGTGCTGTGATCAGGCCTTCTTCGTAGAAGATGTTTGCGGCGCTGCTTGTATCAACCAGATCGTTGAGTGTTGAAAAGAGTGTTTCAACTTCAACACCGCCGATTTCTAGTGCTGGTGGTAACTGCTGAATATCTTCCCATGTCGCACCATCGGATAGAATTTGCGCCATAATATTGGCAGCTGTTCTAAGGTGGTTTACTGATGAGTGTTCGCCCACCATACCGCCGTTAAGCGCTTGTGCTTCCAGTATTGCAATCGCTGCGTGATCGATAATGGTGATGTCTGTACTCGTGACACCGCGGGCAATGGAATCTTCGTCAATATTCGGACGGCCGCCGAATATCATGTTAAAGGCATTTTGCTGTGCTTGCGGGATTGGGGCTGATACAGACATACGGGCATTTGAATCTGCACCGTTTTCGATGAAAAGCTCTACGATGTCTGGTCTGTCCACTTCATAAGCTAGCCATAGGGCCCATGCGAAGGCAGATGCACCTGTCTGCGGGTCAACGTAATTTACGTCGGCGTTTTCATCTAAGTAATCTTCAATACGCTGCAGAGATTGCAATACGAACGGCGCTTCCGTGCTTTCGAAGCCTTCGGGCGCGTTTTCATATGTTTGCGGGCTGGCGTAATAAACGTCGATATTCTGAATGACTTGCAGGAAGTTTGCGTTCAGCTCGGCACGGTCGGTAATGGTAGCGGGATCAATATCAACAAGCGCTTGTAATTCGGCCATGTCATATGATGGTGCTGCTTCTTCTTGCGTCTGTGTTTGCTCGGCTTGCGGCGCGTTTGGCGCTTCTTGCGCGTAGGCATTAAAGGTCGCCGACAGGCCGATCAATGTGGCGCTAAAGGCAATAGCTGACAGTCTGGATTTGATACCCATGTTTAGAACTCCCTATTTTATTCTTACTTATTATTATTTTTATTAATTATGTAACTGATATTCGTAAAACTAAAATATGAAAACAGCAAGGCCGAAATTTAGATTCTTTCTTATGGCGCTTATGCGAATCGTTTACGGAATCATGGTCGATTTATATAAAAACGGGGGATCGTTTAACCCGTTTTGTTCAAAGGTACTGTCAAAAGACTGCAAAAATTACATTTTTTATATATGAGGTAGCTAAAATATTAAAAAATTGGGCTGCATTTTCAAAAGGTCTGGGGTAACATAGCGACATGAGAACATTGTTTCATTTATGGCTCCATCCATTTTCCCGCAAAGTACGCATTGTGCTTGCCGAAAAGGGGCTAGAGTTTGACTTAAAGATCGAGAAAATCTGGGAACGCCGTACGGAGTTTTTGGCGCTTAACCCTGCAGGTGATGTTCCTGTCTTGATCGAGCCTGACGGCACGACCCTAGCGAATAGCCAAGTCATCTGCGAATATATCGAAGAAGTTTACAACGAGGTTAGCCTGCTGGGTACAGACCCTGTGCAGCGCGCGGAAACACGCCGCCTGATTAGCTGGTTCGATGTGAAGTTTAACCGTGAAGTGACGGATAATCTGGTTGGTGAAAAGCTGATGAAGCGTTTCCTGAAACTGGGTGAGCCACATGGCCCGTCTATTCGTGCCGGTCACGCCAATATTCATTACCATCTGGATTATATCGGCTTTCTGACGGAGAAGCGTCAGTGGCTTGCCGGTAATGATTTCTCGCTAGCTGATATTGCAGCGGCGTCTCACTTATCTGCGATTGATTATATCGGTTATGTGCCATGGGAAGAGCATCAGGCTGCCCGTGAATGGTACTCCCGCGTAAAATCACGCCCAAGCTTCCAGCCATTGCTGGAAGACCGCATTCCCGGTTTTACGCCAGCGGGGCACTACGAAAACGTCGACTTTTAATTTTTAAGCGGTCGAGGTCAGGGTGTCTAAAAAGCTTTTTTGTTTCGGATACGGTTATAGCTGCGATTTCCTTGGCAATGCCCTGCGAAAGCAAAGCGACTGGACAATTGCAGGAACGACTCGTGATAGCGACAAGAAGGCCTTATTACAGCAAAGCGGTGTAAAGGCCTATATTTTTGACTACAGCAAACCACTGAGCGATGTGAAGCTGTTCTTAAAAGATACAACGCATCTGTTGATTTCTACGCCGCCTGATGATGAAGGCGACCCTACATTCTTGATGCATGGCGAGGATATTGCGGCCATGGAAGGTATTGAGTGGATCGGGTATCTGTCTACGACAGGTGTTTACGGTAACCGTAACGGCGAATGGGTTGATGAGCGCTCTGAACTACGCCCATCCAGCAAACGCGGTACGCGTCGTGCGATAGCAGAAGAGCAGTGGCTGTCATTATATGAGCGTTACGGGCTGCCTGTTCATGTGTTTCGTTTAGCGGGAATTTACGGGCCCGGGCGCAGCGCACTTGATTCTGTACGTGCGGGCGTGGCGCGCCGCATTGATAAGCCAGGGCACGTGTTTAGCCGCATTCATGTCGAAGATATTGCCAATGTGCTGATGGCCTCTATGGCAAAGCCTAATGCGGGCGGGATTTATAATCTGTGTGATGATCATGCGGCACCGAGCCATGAGGTGATTGATTATGCGTGCCAATTGCTGGGACTTAATTCACCGCCGCTGATTCCATTTGATGCGGCTGATATGGCACCGATTGCCCGTAGTTTTTATAATGATAATAAGCGCGTCCATAATGAGCGCATTAAAGAAGAGCTCGGCGTACAGCTATTATATCCTGACTATAAATCCGGACTTCTGGCCTGTATGGAATGGGAAGGCCGCGAATCTCTTGTAGCTGAGCATCAATAGCGTATTATCTTCACAGCATATAATTATAAAAAGGGGAGCGTTATGAACGAGTATTCATCACCTTATTTTTTGCATGAGCGCGTTTCGCAAGATGATCTGCGCACTGCCTATGATGCGGCTAAAGCGCGTGGTCAGGATTACCTGTTATGGGTGATGTTTACCAAGGTTGCTGAGGGGCCACGTGTTTCAGGGTATAGCAATGTATCGGTGCATGAGGCGTTGCTAGAGGCGCGTGAGGGCTGCGTGGCATCAGATATTCAGAATTTTATGGATGAACATCCTAAAGCGAATCTATTCATGGTTATGGATTTAAGCCGTGAGTTTGAGAAAGCGCAGCGCCCGAAAATCCGATTTCCTGAACTGAAGGCTGACTTTGATCGGGCGCAATCTTCAGCGCAGGAGAAGTTCCAGCAGGCGCGCATGGATGCCCGCCCTTGGTGGCGCAAGGTTTTGGGTCTGCAGCCTAAATAACTTGCCGTGATATTTGCGTTTTTAGGCGGCTTGTCATATAAATCCCTTCTAACATAAGGGAGATCACAATGGCTGGTATCGGCGAATTCTATACTTTATCTCAATCAGACCTTCAGGCTGCATTTGAAAGTGCCAAGGCGGATCAAAAAGATTATCTGGTAACAATGGGCTATAGCTCTGCGGGCACGCCTATGGGCAAGCCGGGTTTCGGTTTTCTGCTTGATATGATTGATTTTCATCAGGGTGCTTTGCCTGTTTCTGTGGAAACTATGGAAGATGATTTTCTCAATTTTATGCGTGAGCATGGCGGGAGCCGTGTTGAAGGCGTCCGTAATTTGACGCGTGACTTTGATGATGCGGTAATGCCTGAAGGTAATTACGAGCGTATTGAGGCTGCGTGCGAAAAAGCCCGCGCGCGTTATGATGAAGAAGTTCATCAGGCGCGCATGGATGCTCGTCCCTTGTGGCGCAAAGCGCTGGGTCTGCAGCCTAAATAAGCTTCTTAAAATGTATTGTTGGTTTTGGCGCGCGCCTTGTCCTTGGCGTGCTTGTACGCGTCATATGGCAGGCGTACGGTAACGCTTGTGCCGACATTGACGGTTGAGTCGATGTGCAGCGTACCGCCGTGCAGTTCTACCAGATCCTTTGTAATCGCAAGACCCAGACCTGTGCCCTCATGCTCGCGCGTGTAGTGGCTGGCGGCTTGCTCGAAAGGATGCGTGATGCATTTCAGTTTGTTGGCCGGAATACCGATGCCTGTATCGTGCACTTTGAGTGACAGGTAATCTTCGCGCTCGATACATTCGATTGAGACATCGCCGCCCGGTTCGGTGAATTTCACAGCGTTGGACAGCAAGTTCAGCAAAATTTGCATCAATGCGCGGCGGTCAGCCACAACGTGCAGATCCTCGTTTTCCAGATCGATACGGATTTTGATTTGTGCGTCCTGAGCGCGGCCTTCCATCATATGTACGGCCAAGCGAATGACCTTGGACATATTGAGCTCTTCCAAGTCGAGCTCGTATTTGCCGGCTTCGATCTTGGACATATCGAGAATGTCGCTGATCAGATCCAGCAGATGTTCACCGCTTTCACGGATACCGCCGATGTAATCGAGATATTTCTCTGTGCCGATGGGGCCTAAAAGCTGGCGCTGCATCATCTCGGAAAAGCCGATGATGGCGTTGAGCGGCGTGCGTAGTTCGTGGCTCATATTGGCCAGGAATTGTGATTTGGCAGCATAGGCGCGCTCAGCGGCGTCTTTGGCTTCGCGCAGCTGCTGCTCGTATAAGGTACGCTCGGTGATATCCTGCATAATACCGAAGAGTGCGGTGACATCGCCTTCTTCGTCCAGTTCACATTTACCTTCACACAGGATGTAGCGCGTTTCCCCGTCAGGGCGCATAACACGGAAATCCATTTCGTAATTGTTCTGCTCGATAATTGCGCGTTGGAAAGCCTGCATCATGCGGCCCAGATCGCGGCGGTGAAGCATGTTGTTTACGTTATCCAGTGTCGGTACAAATTCGTCCTTATCGACGCCGAAAATCTTATAAATCTCGTCAGAGAAAACGATGTCTTCTGCGCCCACTGTCCATTGCCAATGACCCATATGGCCGATGGCTTGTGCCTCGCCGAGCATTTGCTCTTTACGCTTCAGATCTTCTTCATGTGTTTTAACCGATGTGACATCGCGGCCGACGGTATAGATAATACCGTTGCTGCGCTTCTGGCGCCATTCCATCCAGAATGTCGCACCGTCCAGCGCTTTGACGCGGGCTTCGAAGTCAATGATCTGATCTTCGGCACTTTCGTCGTGCATCATGCTTTTCAGGCAGTTGCGGACTTGTGCGCGATCATCCGGGTGTACCAGATCAATAAAGGTCATGGCGCGCAGCTGCTCGTCCGTGTAACCAAGTGTTGCATTAAAAGTCGAATTCACGCGGGCAAATTTGCCGTCACGGCTGGCGATTGCCATGACATCGTTTGACATGTTCAAAAAGTGGCGCAATTCGCTATCTGCTGTTTTAACGCTGATTTTCTCTTCTTTTTTAGCGGCAGGTTTCTTTTCGCCGTCTTCCAGAAGATTGAGCAGGCTCTTCATGAATTTTGTGTCGAGCGTGCCTGTTTCGTCTTTTTCCGCTTGGGAGCCGATCATATAGGCTTTGCCATCACTGCCCTGAATATGATCAAAGCGCATGGAAACGCCGGACTGCTCGCCGATTGTTACATTGTGGTGGCCTTCGCGCACGCTTTGCAGGAAGTTGCTTTCGAATTTTCCGAACATTGTTTGCGGGCGCAGGGCTTCGTCAGGGTCATCAAAGGCGATGACATCCATAAGAGCGATATTCTTGATTTCGGAGAGTTCGCGTTTGACCAGTTCAGCCAGAGCTTTGGTCGCGTATATGACTGCGCCACTTTCGTCTACGACAAAGCGCGCTTCATCCTCGCGTAGTGCTTTGGTTACACCTTTGCTTGTCGTACTCTTGCGGGTACGAGTTGTTTTTGGTGCCTGTTTTTTTGTGTTTACTCTTTTTTGTGAGGCCATTGCCTTAAGCTTTTGTAAGTAACCCTGACTATATACCATAAGACAAAGTCATAGATTACGCTAACGCTGTGGCTTTCTTTTCAACAACAATCACATTTTTTATAGTGTTTTCGTTAGATGTTGCTGGCTAGTGAAAACCGTCCCTGTTCGATTATCAGCTTGCGCCTGAAAGTATTAATAAAACGTTAACATTCAAAATTTGGTCTGGAATCAGATTCAAAAGATGGCATAATAAAAGAGCGGAGACATTCCCGTCTCCGCTCTCTACTCTCGCAAGGAGTAACTCTCTACACATTTACCACGTTATGATTGCCTGCATATGTCGGGCAGAATGCCGCCATATATGCGGGCAATTGTGACCTTCTAAACAGACACGCTGCGATGGCTCGCGCTAGTCGTTTGTAAATATGTAATAATTCCGTAAACCAATTCCAGAGTTACCACGTTTTTCTTTATCAGGTCAAGTTTTTGGCAGCGGGTAGATATGCTCGTGACCCTTGGGGTCTGTAATGACGTAGCGGTCATCTATAATGCGCACGTAATCGGGGGTTACAGGGACTTTTCCGAAGCCGCCCGGGATATCGAGAACATATTGCGGAATGGCGATGCCTGACAGGCTGCGCTGTAGCTGTTTCATTAAGGCCATACCGTCTTCGAATGATACGCGGAAATGGCTTGTGCCACTGACGAGATCAGGATGGTNCGATGAACAGGGCTTTGTCTTCGGGCAGGTTTAGTGCCGTAAGGTCAGGCATTTTTGACGGGGCGGCCACGGGCAGGCGCGTATGAATGCGGATGATGTCGATATGATCGATAGCGCTTAAGGTTTCAAAGAGCGCTGCCAAGCGGCGCTGAGACAGAACCAGCGGATCGCCGCCTGTTAAGATCACTTCGTTAATTTCGGTGTGCGCGCGCAGGTAATCCAGCGCGGCTTGCAGGTCTTTGCTATCAAGGCTTTCATCGGCTGTTCCTAGCATATCCTTGCGGAAGCAGAAGCGGCAATTCACGGCGCAGACATTGGTGATTTTCAGTAAGGCGCGATGGTCGTAGCGATGGACGATGCCTTTAACTGGGCTGTGCGGGTGATCGCCGATCGGATCGCTGGTCTCGGCCTCGATGATATCAAGTTCGCGGATATCAGGCAGATATTGGCGGGCAACGGGGCTGGTTTTACCTGTACGTGCGATGATAGTTTCAAGTTCTGTAGATACACGATAAGCGAAGCGGGATTCCACTTCGCTTATGCTGTGTTCATTGGTGGCAGAGGTTTTACTTGCCTTCATAATGATCGGCGATCATCTTGTCCAGCACACGTACACCGAAGCCTGTGCCGGGTTTAGGGCAGATGGCGCTGTCGGATTTTACCCAGGCTGTGCCTGCGATATCCATATGTGCCCATGGACGGTTATCTTCGATGAAATGCTCGAGGAAGCCTGCGGCTGTACAAGCGCCTGCATAGCGGCCGTTACCTAGTGATTTCACATCGGCAATGCTGCTGACCATTTCCTTTTTAAACGCGGCATCCAGCGGCATACGCCACAGTTTTTCGCCTGTTGATTTGGAGGCACTCTCCATATTTTCCCAAAGATCGTTATCATTAACGAAAGTGCCGCAATATTCATGGCCGAGGGCAATCATCATCGCGCCTGTCAGTGTGGCAAGATCGACAACTAGCGCGGGGTCGTATTTACGCTGTACGTATGTCAGACAGTCGGCCAGAACCAGACGGCCTTCAGCGTCTGTGTTCAGGACTTCGATTGTTTTGCCAGAATATGAACCAATCACATCACTGGGACGGTAGGCGCGGTCAGATGGCATATTTTCAACCAGACCGACGATACCGACAACATCGGCTTTGGCATTACGCAGGGCAAGAGACTTCATCAGTCCGACAACTGCAGCGGCGCCGCCCATGTCGAGTTTCATATCTTCCATGCCGCCGCTGGGCTTAATGTTAATGCCGCCTGTATCAAAAGTTACGCCTTTGCCGACAAAGGCCAGAGGCTGGCTCTTTTTCTTGGATGCGGCTTTGCCGTTCCAGCGCATTACAACTGTACGCGGTGTGCGGGCAGAGCCCATACCGACGGCGAGCTGTGCTTTGAAGCCGAGTTTTTCGAGTTTCTTTTCATCAAAGATTTCAACTTCCACGCCTAAAGGTTTTAGCTCGTCCTTGATCATTTTGGCGAAGCTTTCGGGGTAGAGCATATTTGGTGGCTCGTTCACAAGATCGCGCGCCCACAGCATACCTGCCGCAACATGGCCTAGTGGCTCGTATGTTTTGGCGGATTTCTTGTTATCTTTGCCCGCGATTGTGAATGTCCCAAGTTCGGGAGATTCATCTTCGGCATCCAGTGTTTTGTATTGACGTACGCCCATAGCAATGTGCGCGCCCATATCGGCTGTGCTGATATTTTCAGGCTCTTCATCATCGCCCAGAATAAAGGCCGCGCTTTTGCTGCCGATGCTTTTTAGGGCTACATATAGTTTGCCGCCGACTGTTTCAGCCGCGCTGCCGTCGATCTTATCAGGGTCGCCCAAGCCAACCAGCAAAATACGTGTTTTGCCTTCGTCCAGTACAGGGGCAGTGATGATCTGGCCTGATTTGCCTTTGAAACTTTCCTGTTTTCCAAGGAAGGATTCAATGAGGTTGGCCGTATCAACGTTCAAGGCGTCTGATGCTGTAGAAAGGTTGTTATCGGCATATACGCCAATAATGACTGTATCTGTATCTTTTGTAGGTTTGGCGGCGAATTTAATGTTCAATGTCATAATCGTATCCTGATAGGTGTTCTGATATAAGGTTTTCCTTTATTATTCCAGAAGATAGAATATAGTCTGCCACGTTGTGTTGACCAGAAGAGAGTTTGAAATACTCCCGTGATTTTTGACCGCTATATATTGAAGAGCCTTTCTATTGCGACGATTTTCATCGCGTTGACGCTCGCGGCTGTTATTTTGTTAACGCAGTCACTGCGTTTTTTGGAGCTGGTAATTGAGTCGGGCGCGTCCAGTTCTGCGTTCTGGATTTTGACGTTGCTCGCATTACCGCGCTTTTTCGAAATTATTTTGCCGATTGCCCTGATGGCGGCGACGGTATTTTTGTATAATAAGTTGACCATGGATAGTGAACTAGTGGTCATGCGCGCCAATGGCGTCCCGCCGATGGCGCTTGCCCGTCCTGCGCTGATTATGGCGCTGATCACGACCATTATTTTATGGGTGATGACGATGTGGGTCGGGCCGGCCTCACTTGCTAGTATGCAGCAGATGCGTCAGGTGATTAAGGCGCAGTATTCGACGCTGCTGTTCCGTGAGGGTATCTTTAATGCAATTGTACCCGGCTTGACGGTGTTTATTCGCGAGAAAGAGGGTGGAGAGCTTAAAGGTATGGTTATCCATGATAGCCGTGATCCGAAAGTGGCACCGTCTACAGTCATTGCCAAGCGCGGCTTGATTACGAGCACCGATGAAGGGCAGCAGGTTTTGGTCTATGACGGATCACGTCAAAGCGTGAATGCCGATACAAATATTCTGGAGCGCCTTGATTTCGAGCGGTATTCGATTGATCTACCCGACGGTACGGGTACTGTTCGGCAGCGCTGGGCGGAGCCTGATGAGCGCACGATCTGGCAGCTTTTAAACCCTGATAAAACCGACCAGCGGGATGTGGCCAGTCAGGAAGATTTCTTTATCGAGATCCATCGCCGTATTGCTAGTCCGCTGCTGGCGCCTGCTTTTGTGGTGATCGTGTTGAATTTCTTGCTGCTGGGTCCTGTGGATCGGCGGGGGCAGTTTGCGCGGATTGCGATGGCGATTATTACGACGGTATCGATGCAAGGGCTGTATCTGGTGACGTTTAATATTGCGCTGAAAAATGCCTGGGGGCTGGTGCCTATGTATGCGCTGGTACTAGTGCCGCTTATTCTGGGACTGTTTATGCTGAGCGAGGCGGGTGAGGATTTTCGCCGCCGTATGCTGTATAGCGACCGGAGGCCTGCATGAGGATTTCGAATACGCTAAACCGTTATCTGGCTTTCCGTTATCTGGGTAATCTGTTTTTAATGCTGACCATTTTGCTGGGCATTGTGTATCTGTTTGATACGGTCGAGCTGCTGCGTCGTGCGGGTAAGCGCGATGATGTGCCGTTCTTGCTAGTTCTGCAAATGGGCTTGTTTAAATTGCCCGAGGTCGGGCAGCAGCTATTTCCGTTTGCTGTTCTGTTCAGTGCCATGTTCACGTTCTGGCAACTGAACCGCAAACAAGAGCTGGTTGTTATTCGTGCGGCGGGATTATCTGTGTGGCAGTTTATTGGTCCTGTAGTGGCTGCGGCGCTGATGATTGGCGTACTCAACACCAGTGTGATTAACCCGATTGGGGCTGCGTTACTGGGCAAGTTTGAAACGCTGGAGAACGAGTTTTTATCCGAACGTAAAAGTTATATGACTGTGCTGCGTGAGGGATTGTGGCTGCGTCAAACCGCGTCGGCGGGTAATGAACATGTGATTTTGCACGCAGGCCAGATTGAGCCTGAAACATGGTCTTTTTCCAAAGTGATGGTGCTGTTCTTTGGCGAGGACGATCAATTCGAGCGCCGTATTGATGCGCAATCTGCTCGGCTTGATGATGGTATGTGGGTGTTCGAGCAAGCTGTTAGCCATGATGGCAAGAATTCAAAAGCCCAAAATCTGCCTTTGGTGGCGCTGCCGACCGACTTAACACAGGAAGAGTTGCAGGAGAGCTTTGCCTCACCGCAGACGCTATCGTTCTGGGCGCTGCCCGGCTTTATCAAGACGATGAGTGCGACGGGGTTTGATTCAACATCCATGAAGATTCATTTCCAGTCGCTGTTGGCGCAGCCCTTTATGTTTGCGGCGATGGTGCTGCTCGCGGCCTGTGTGTCGCTGCGCCCGCCGCGTCAACGCGGTACGATGCTGCTGGTGGGGATTGGCATTACCGCAGGGTTTATTGTCTTTTTTGTCGGCAGTTTCTTGCAAGCGCTGGGGGCATCGCATCAGATCCCTGTATTTCTGGCGGCATGGGCGCCGACATTGATCACATTCCTTTTAGGGTTGAGTGTGATGTTGACTCTGGAAGACGGCTAATATAGGGCGCTTCCAAAAGAGTCATATTTTTCAGAATGTTGCGGCATTTTGACAAAAGTAAAAAAATTAAGGAAGTAGTAACTTTGTAATGGTTTAATCTGGATAAGGAAATTCAATCCTTGTTCTTAATGGCAGTAGTATTAAAAACCAAATCATAGTAGTAATTAAGCTAAGTTTTCTAGAAGGATCTAAATAATGTTTTTTAGCAAAAAGTTCAGCCCGCAGGTGATCAGAAAGACTGCTTTGATGGCGACCGTTGTGTGCTCTATGGCACTGACAGGTTGTGCGTCAAACAATATGCATGATACTGCGGAGANATATGAACAACGCGCTGGACGAGGCCATTATGGAGCCGATCGCGCGCGGGTATCGCTATGTCACTCCTGAATTCGTGCGTAATAGTGTTCGTAACGCGCTTCGTAACCTGAAGAGCCCAGTTAATATTGCTAACCAGGTTCTACAAGGTGATGTTGAAGGTGCTGCCGGTGACGTTACCCGTATGATGGTGAACACAACATTCGGTATCGGTGGTTTGTTTGACGTTGCAGCTTCAGCTGGTATTCCTTACGAAAAAGAAGATTTCGGCCAGACATTGGCTGTTTGGGGTGTAGATCACGGTCCTTACGTTATGGTGCCGTTCTTCGGTCCTTCATCATTCCGTGATTCAGCCGGTATTCTGGTTGATACGTTTGCGGATCCTCTGAACCTGTACTTGAGCAATACAGATCAGGAAGAGTGGATTTATGCCCGTGCTGGTGTGACGGCTTTGGCAACGCGTGAAGAGTTTCTGGATATTGTAAAAGATCTGCGCGAAAATTCATTTGATTACTATGCGGCTGTTCGCAGTGCATATGTACAGCGCCGTGCTGCGCAGGTTAATGATCAGGATCCTGAGCTGTCTGCAGCTCCTGCTATCCCTGACTATGATGACGATTACTAATCGTTAAAAAGCTATTTTCTTGACGTTGCAGGAACAAAGGATATATAAGCCTGCAACGTATAAGAATACAGGACGATATTATGGGTGTTATGCAGAAAAAATCTTTTCGTTTCTTTCCCTTATTGAGCGCGGCTTTGCTGACAACAGGCCTTTGCGCCCCTGTTGCTTCGCATGCTTTTCCGCTGGATGTCGCGGCTTCAGGGTTTGCCATTAATACCGCATATATGACTGTTGCTGCCGATGCTACACAGCAAGGTGAAGGCGCTAGAAACTTTATCGACTCTATGGCAGGCCGCGCGATTGAGTTTCTTGGCGATGAAGCCATGTCTACGGACGCGAAGAAAAATTCGTTTAAAAAGTTGCTCAAAGACAGTTTTGATATGAACACGATCGGTCGTTTTGCGATGGGTCGTTACTGGCGCTCTGCGTCACCACAGCAGCGTGACGAGTATCAGAAGCTGTTCGAGACGATGGTTGTAGAGGTTTACTCACAACGCTTTTCAGATTATCAAGGCCAGCGCTTTGAAGCGCGCACTTATCGTGCTGATGGTGAAAAGGATACGATTGTAACGTCTTTCATTATTCCTGATCAGGGTTCAGAGATCCAGATTGATTGGCGTGTGCGTTATAAAGACGGTAAATACAAGGTGATTGATATCATTGTTGAAGGTGTCAGCATGTCTGTTACACAGCGCTCTGACTTTTCTTCTGTCATTCAACGTGGCGGCGGTAATGTTCAGGTACTTATCGATCATCTGCGTGAGAAGACCAAAGGCTAAGTAACAGCCGTTCCAGAATTACAAAAGCCGACATTTCTGTCGGCTTTTTTGTTGTCCGTAATCGGGGTTTTATTAGGTGCCGTAACTTATCTGGCGGCTCTGGTAAGTAGGGAGCTAAAGCCACCGCTAAGACCGGAGAGGGCGCCTTGTGAACCGATATAGGCGTAACGTACCATGCTGCCTGCAGGATCGTCTGCTTGCTCGGCGAAGGTTGAAACACTGGTGCCCATCCAACGTAGAATGTTGTTCGGGATCATGTCGATCAGTTTAAAGGATGCCATGGCCATCATGTAGACAATCATAGTGTAGATTACAGTGTGGAACAGACGGTCAATATCGGCGCGCATATAATCAATTGCACCAACATTCGCGCCCCAGCCATTATCTACTTCGATAGGGGGCGGCGTGAAGGCGCCCGGTGTTGTGTCATAGCCAACAAGGTTGGAGGTTACTAGCTTCCAGATTTCGTTCAAGACCTCGACTTGTGCGGCGAAAATAGATACAGCCGCAACCAGACCGAAGATAATTAAAAGCGGCCTTATGAAGATTTCAAAAATCAGGAAATATCCGTTCATGGCTGCAGGCCCCGGTAAGCCATCACCATCAATGCGAATATGCGCGAGCGCCCATAATGGCAGGCCAACCATCGCTTCGAAGATAGACTTTACCCAGCCGCCTACAGCAAAGAAGAAGTAAATAAAGGGTAGAAACGGAATGATGTAATACAGAATAAATCCAAGGCTCAGGCCGATTGTAGCGACTTTACCGGCAAAGCTACTAGCGCTTGAGGCGACGCTTTTGATGATGTCACGGCCAAGAATACCAGCAAGACCACCGGCAATACCGGCACCAAAGGAGTAACCGAGATTGGTAATTGCGCTTTCAATCAAACTGCGACCGACACCTACGAGCTGTGCCAGAGGGTGGATTTCCAGATTGTTTTGCATATCGAGCAAGCCTTCTAGACCGAAGATAGCAGTAATAGTGTCCAGGAACGTATTGCCCGTGGGCTCTGCGTAGACTGTATCTCTCCAGTATGTCGTGGCATTGTAGTAGATAACTGCTTTTTCCAACTGCCTGTCAGATGTGTATTCAATCATGTCGCCGTCGGATAGAACGGGATTGAAACGCTCTTCTGCGTTCATAACGTCGTTATGCTGGCGTCGCTGTTCTTGCACGAACTCCATCACTTCGGGGTATAGTCCCGGTGAGGGTACTGAAAATACAGATGAGAACAGACCGCCATTCATTTCAGCAATTTTATTGTACCATATGGCAGCCCCTGCCCAGCCGAGTACACGCTGGTCTTCAATCCAATCGGCACTACCGATTTGCGCTGTTACAGAATCGTCAATCAAGTCCGTAACATCATTGGTGAAATAGTTTGTTACTGCTGTCATGAAGGCGTTATCAGGCACAGGCGCAGCGTTAACGTCACCTTCAGTAGTTGAAATCAAGCGGCGCACCACGTTTTCAGCACGCTGCACGAGTGCGCCGTCATCCCAGATTGTGGCAATCAGGTCATAGTAGCCTTCTTGCATCATTAGAGCGCCGTCTTGTGCGACGTCTTTAACTGTTAACGTTAGTTCGCCACAGATTGGTTTAACGTTGCCTTTGTAAGAGGTATAGCGATCATCATCCTTAACGCCGAAGCGAATCGTAATATCCGTGTTATTTGTATCGGCCAACGCATCAAGAAAGGCTTTACCTACAAAGGCGTCAGAGCCGCCTGTGCCAGTACCATAGACGTGATAGGCTTGAATATCACGCTGTTCCATTTCATCTTCCATGAAGCGGCACGCCTGTGCGACGAAAATAAATTCGATCAGCGTGTTGATCATTGGTGTTTTCGGTGTCACTACCAGTTCGGCAGGGTCACCGGCCAGTGTTTCGCCTGCGAGGTCATCAATAAAGCCGTTCCAGCCATTCGTGGCCATGCCAGACCCTGCTTTGGCAATATAAAGAGTCAGTAGCTGCGCGCCGTTCATGCCAAATGACAAAGGCGTTAATAAAGCAATCGCAATGAATAATCTGATTGGGGCCCAAGCGCCGTTAAAGCGCTTACCAAATGGGGTGCCGCTTTGGGCTGTTTCAGCAACGATGGCCACAATGAAATATAAGAATACCGCAACACCAATGGCCAGCACGCCTAGATTATAGAACTGGAATAACAGGTGCAGGGCTTCATGGAACGGCGTGGGCACAGTTAAAACAGGACCCACCGGCGTAAATCCTCCACCCGGCGCAAAGGCTAGCTGACATTGTACGCCTTGCGCTAAGCATGAGTCGAAAATTACCAAGCTATCATTGAAGCCGAATGTGGCATCCAGCAGACGGAATGCAATATCATATGTCGGATCCGGCGTGGTGAAAAACGAGGCTAAATAGGCGGTGTCGCCAGCCCCTGATGCTGCTGTGGCTGCCGGGACAATGACGCCGAATATAATGATGGCAAATTGTGCCAGCATCAGGATCATGCCAAGGATCAGCATAAAGAACAGAATGATCTGATCTATGTTTTCCCATTTATAGACAAGATTGCGCTTTGCCTCGAAAATGACGTGTCTAACGCCAAACTTTCCGACATTTCGAATTTGTAAATACGGGTGGTCGGACGGCAATAGCCGCATCGTTCTGTAGACTTGTGCTATGTAGAAGGCCAGATAGTAGAAACCCGAGCCAAAGAAACTGAATATCCGCGGCAATATGCCAGGGAGTAACGTATATTTCAGAACTTGACCAGTCGTTACATTCATAAAGTTTTCTTTGGTTTACCTTATTACTGGGATCTTGAGAACAAGCTACCAATACCTTTGCCTGCGCTGCTGACGGCTTGACCGCCACCTTGCATAACTTGCTGAGCAGGACCAGATAGCATACTGGAGCCCATGAAGCTGTTTCTAACAAGGTTTTGAGCCGGATCACCACTTTGGTCACCGAATGTGGAGACACTAGCGCCCATCCAACGCAGGATATGGTTAGGTACCAGATCAATCATTTTGAACGAGGCCATACCGAGCATATAAACAATGATCGCGTAGATCACTGTAAAGAACAGGTTATCTACGGCACCACGCAGGTAGCGCAGACCGCCTGTTGCGTTAGGGTCGGCGGCAAGGTTGCCTTCGTCGTAGCCTACAGCGTTAGAGACGACAAGAGGCCAGATTTCATGAAGGATCTGGGCTTGTGCACCGAAGATGACGATACTGGCCAAGAAGCCGAAAATAATCAAAATCGGGCGCAGGAAGATTTCCAAGATCAGATAGTAACCGCCCATAGCGGCATCGCCTGGTAAGCCGTTACCGTCGATACGGATGTGAGCCAGTGCCCATAGCGGCACGCCAACCATGGCTTCGAAAATACCTTTAATCCAGCCACCAACCGCGAAGAAGAAGTAGATGAACGGCAGGAACGGAATAATGTAGAACAGCACGAAGCCGATTGTCAGACCGATGGTTGCGACTTGTAGCAAGAAGCTGCTTGCAGCCATAGCGACGTTACCGACCAAGTGCAGGCCGAAAATGTTCATCAAACCACCGCCCAGACCGGCGCCTGCTGAATAACCCAGGTTACGCACAGAGCTTTCGATGATAGATTTACCAATCGCTACCAGTTGTGCCAACGGATGTATGCCAGCATCGGCGTTTGCGTGAATGTTAAATAGACCGCTCGTACCGAAAACAGCATTAATCGCATCGATGAAGATGTTCGCACTCACTTCTTCATTTGAATATACGTCACTCCACAAATCCTGTGCGTGATACATTGCGTTGGCAATTTGTTGGTCCACAGGGCTGCTGAGCGCCATTGCCTCGTCAGGGCCTTGGTACATTCTAAAGCGCTCTTCCCCTGTCACATCGGCATCAGCGGCTGTACGACTATCCTGGATTGTTTCCAGCAACAGAGGGTATTTCTGCACTAAAGGAATATTGTATGCAGCCGCAGATATATTACCGTTTAGTTCGGCAACGCGGTTATACCAAATTGCGGCGCCCGCCCAGCCTAAGCTTGTTAGGTCTTCCAACCAGTGCGGCGAGCCTTGCTGATCTGTAACGCCTAAATCAATAGCGTTTGCAATTTGGGCAACATAGGAATCGACCATTGCACGAATTTCTGTCGCATCCGGCAAGGGTGCGTTTTCGTCATGGTCAATAGCCACATGTCTTTCAGTCATGTTATAGCCGATACAGCCATTGATGAAAGTTGTGCCGTAACCACAGCCTGCAAAGCCACCTGAGCTAGCGTCTTGCCACATTTGTCTTAGTGCGGCGTAATATTGTCTGTTGATTGTCCAGGAACCAGGGGAAACGGCGGCATCACCACGATCCGTCGCTGCGAAGCGAACTTCACCACAATATGGTATGACCCGCCCATCGTAATTCATATATTCATTGCCGTCTGTACCGCGGTATTCTCCAATGACGACGCGGATGTCACCAAAATTAAACATTTCTTGAGCATCCGTGTAGTTAGCTGTGCCCATTAATGTTGGCGGTGCGCCCATGGCAATGTTGCGGCTATCAACCAAATAGGCATCGATTTCAACGGCATCTCTGGTTGACCCGTCAGGCCGCTCAATTTCATGATACAGGCGCTCGTAACTTTCCTTACAAGTGGCAGCCATAGACATAAATTCAAGTAAAGTGTTCATAGGCGGTGCCAGCGGCGTTGATACCAGCGTATCAGGCTCGCCAAGGAGTGTGCTACCACCACTTACGGCTTCTGTATTGAACAAAATCCAGCCATTTGTGGCGAAGCCAGAACCCCAATATGCGGAGTACATCAAAATCCATTGTGCCGAGTTCAGACCCTGGTTTACAGGGATCAGCAGACCCATCGCGACAACCATACGCAAAGGGGCCCAGACATGGTTGAATCGCTTACCGAATGGGGTGCCGCTTTGGGCTGTTTCGGCAATCATGGCCACAATAAAGTATAGGAAGATAAAGACAGCAATAATCAGAATGCCGACACTATATAATTGCAGCATGCTGCGCAGAGCCTCGTGGAATGGCCATGGGTATGGTAGCGCTGTTGAGGCTGTACGATCGTAGTTTGTGTAAATGGTACGGTCCGGCGTTTGTGTTGTGCCAAAGCATGAAATGCCTTGAGCCACGCAGGTTTGTCCGCCACCAGAGTCTACGAAGAAATCTTGCAGACCAAAGACACGGTCCATCAGAACAAAGGCAATATCGTCTTGCGCGTTCGGCGTGATAAAGAAATCAGCATAGTTATAGGTGTCAAATGGCGCTGGCAGTGATACAGCGTGCGCTGTTGATGCAAATGTAGCAATCAAGAGCAGAAATACTTGCGCAACCAGAATGACAAAGCCGACCAAAAGCATCCCGAAGATAACGATCTGGTCGAGATTTTCTTTTTTAAATTCAAGATTTCGGGCTGCTTCCGCAATGACATGCCGTACCCCGAAACGCCCCATATTCGCACTATTCAAATAAGGGTGGTCAGATGGTAGTAGTCGCACAGAGCCGTAGATCTGCGCCATAAACATAGCCAGATACGAGAAGCCCGAATAAATCAATGCCTGTATACGCGGCATGACTTGCGGTAAAAGAACATATTTTGCGACTGCTTTTGCTGCGATCATTACCTTAGTTTCCTCCTGCCGCAGGACCACTTCGGCCCATCAAGCCAAACAAACCACGTCCAACACCGCCAACGGCCAAGCCGCCGGCGCGGGCGCCTTCAGTAAGTGCGCCTGAAACTTGTCCAGCCATATTGGCGCCACCAAAGGCTGCGTATTGAACAAGACCTTGTGTAGGATCATCGCGGTTGTCACCAAATGACTGTACGCCGGCACCTGCCCAACGCAGAATACTGTTTGGAATCTGGTCGATCAGTTTAAATGATGACGTTGCCAATAGGTATACGATAATCGTGTAAATAATTGTGAAGAAGAACTCGTCTACAACACCGCGTTTCTCGTCCAAATTAATGGCGCCCGGATCCGCACAGTCACCGAATGTCAAAGAACCGCCGCCGCCAGGAACCACACAGCCTGAACCTGACATATTCACGATCAGTAGGTCGAATACACCGTTAAGCGTCCTGGCCATGGCCGAGAAAATTGCCAGACCGGCAATTAAGCCAAAGACTGTCAAAATCGGGCGTACAAAGATTTCGAAAATCAGGAAGTAGCCGTTAGAAGCTGAATCCCCGGGGAAGCCATTACCATCAACACGCAAGTGCGCAAGTGCCCAAAGCGGTACACCGACCATGGCTTCGAAAATTGATTTTACCCAGCCGCCGACGGCAAAGAAGAAGTAAATAAACGGCAGGAATGGCAATACATAGTAAAGGATAAAGCCGATAGCCAAGCCGATTGTTGTCAAGGATACGAAAATGCCACTGATGGAGTGTAGTGCAGAACCTAAGTGCTGGTTCATGACTTCAGCCATACCGCCACCCGCCGAGAACACAAGGGCTGTCATCAGGTTACGAATGGAGCTTTCAACGATACTGCGACCAATGCCTGTGAGCTGTGCTAAGGGGTGAATATCATCGTTCTGGCGCATCTCAAAAAGGCCGCCGATACCCAGCAGGGCGTTCATTGTATCAAAGAATACGTTGCCACTGGTGGATGTATCACCGTCCGCCATAGGGCCGTCAACGGTCCAGTATTTGTAGACGTTATTTAGAACTTGTGCGATTTTTTCATCGTGCTGACGTTCAAACGTTATCGGCGTGCCTGATGCCAGCACAGGCTCGAATTGGTTTTCAGTTGTAACGCCTTCGTCATTTGTACGTTTTTCTTCCTGAATCTTTTCCATTACAAAGGGCATAAGATTAGGGCTAGGAACGTTGATAGCCGCTGAAAAGAACGAACCGTTCCATTCTGCAAGCGAGTTGTACCAAATACCGGCGCCACCCCAACCATGTTCAATAACTTCTGCAGGAACAGCGAAATCAGTGCCTGTAACCATCTGGTTGTAGACTGTAATCACGCGTGCTTCCATAGAACCTTGTAGCGCATCAATTTGTAAACGCTTCCATTCAATGCTTGGAAGCTGTGTCGGATCATCGTCACCAGCAACAAAGCCTGTAATGTCTTCAGGTCTGTCTGGGCCTATTTCTGCCATAGCTGTTGCACGTTCGCCTAAACGTAGAAGCTGAGTGTTATTCCAAAGGCTTCTTACTGCACGGAAATATTCCTGCTGTATGCGGTTAGCGCCAATTTGGGTAACATCATTAACGTGAACTCTGATCTCGCCACAGATTGGGTCAACATCACCTTTAAAACGCATAGGTGTTGATGCGCCTGAAACATCCTGGCCAAATCGGATAATAATGTCGTTATTATCATAAAATGTAAGGCCTGCCGCATAGTTTGTTAATGCTTCGTTCTGTGGTATCGGGTTGTTTTTAACTAAATACGGTTCGATATCGATAGCGCCGGAACCTGCAGGAAATTGTGTTTCATAGGCGACCGCACAGGCTCTTACAACTGACATGAATGTCAGCAGATATTTAGTGTCCGGAGCGCGCGGCCTTGCGACCAAGCTTTCCCCTGAGGTGCCCATCGGCGTTGCTGCACCTGGTAAGGCGTTGTTAAATGTAATCCAGCCGTTTGTTGCCATGCCTGAACCGTATTTAGCCGCAAAAAGTGTGATATATTGTGCGGAGTTCAGGCCGTAGTTGATTGGTACCAAGAAGCCGATTGCGATAACAAGACGCAGCGGGGCATATACATGGTTAAAGCGACGGCCAAATGGTGTACCGCTTTGTGCGGTTTCGGCAACCATAACGATTACGTAGTACAAGAAGATGATGACGCCCACCAGCAGCATGGCAAGATTGTAGTAGTTAAACAGCAATTGCAGTGCACGGTTAAACGGTGGAATGGCGCCAGCACCTGCCGGCGCAAAGCGTGAATTATATAAGTCCGGAATGGCAAAAACCTTATCCAGCAACATAAAAGCAATATCAGGACAGGCTGATCCAGACGCAACACATCCCGGTGTTTCAAAAATGCCAGCGTAGGCACCGAAACCAGGGAAGGCAGCAAAAGCCGGTGAAATCAAGAAGCCGAAGATCAGCATGGCAAACTGCACGCACAGAATGACGAAGCCCATCAGCAGGGCAAAGAATACGATAATCTGGTCAGCGTTTTCTTTTTTAATAACCAGATTGTTTGCGGCTTCGGCAATGACATGACGAATACCAAAACGCCCTTTATTGGCAGGGTCTAAATATGCATGATTTTTAGGGAGCAGTCTGACCGAGCTATAGATGACAGCCATCAAGACCGCAAGCCATTGAAATCCGTTTGAAAAGAATTCACGGAAGCGCGGAATGATGCCCGGAAGCACCATGTATTTTACAACTTTTTTTGGCTTAACGCCTTGTAATAATTCAACTTTAGACACGACACCTGCTCATCAAAGAGTATTTCGCCAATCTTAGTCTACCGCCAGATAGATAAAATTTTATTAAATTCCACTCCTTATTTTATCACAGTCAGAGCGAAAATGACGATATTTCCGTGTCGATTTTACAAGTTTCTTACAATTTGGCGTATGTTTTGTTTTAAAACAATAACTTAGCTCGCTTTTCGCAAGGGTTTGTACTTGATGCGTTTTGGTGTGTCGGCATCGTGCCCCATGCGGCGGCGATAGTCCTTTTCGTAGTCTTCGTAGTTACCTTCAAACCATACGACTTGTGAGTCACCTTCAAAGGCCAGCATATGTGTTGCCAGACGGTCAAGGAACGCACGGTCGTGGGAAATAACCACCGCACAGCCTGCAAACATCTCGAGAGCTTCTTCCAATGCGGATAGTGTTTCTGTATCCAGATCGTTGGTCGGTTCGTCGAGTAGCAGTACGTTAGAGCCGCTTTTCAGCATTTTCGCCAAGTGAACGCGGTTACGTTGACCGCCTGATAAAGTGCCGACTTTTTGCTGCTGATCACCGCTCTTGAAGTTAAAGGCGCCAACATAGGCGCGGCTCGGCATTTCGATTTTGCCTAGTTTCAGGATGTCGTTACCGTCTGAAATCTCTTCCCAGACTGTTTTGTTGTCATCGAGCGCATCACGGCTTTGGTCAACATAGCCTAGCTGTACTGTTTCACCAATGCGCAGTGTACCGCTGTCAGGTTGTTCCTGGCCAGTAATCATACGGAAGAGCGTTGATTTACCGGCACCGTTGGCACCAATTACGCCGACAATACCACCCGGCGGCAATTTGAAGTTCAGGCCATCAATCAATAGGTGATCGTCATATCCTTTAGAAAGGTTCTCGGCTTCGATAACAACATTACCCAGTCTCTCAGGCACCGGAATAACGATTTGCGCGGTGCGTACGTCTTGCTTCTGAGCTTCGTTAAGTAGTTGTTCGTACGAGTTAATTCTTGCTTGAGACTTCTTACGACGACCCTCAGGTGTACGTCCCATCCATTCTTGTTCACGTTCAATTGTTTTCTGGCGTGATTTGTCTTCACGAGCCTCTTGTTCCAGACGTTTACGCTTGGCTTCCAGATAGGCAGAGTAGTTGCCTTCGTAAGGAATGCCTGAGCCGCGGTCGATTTCAAGAATCCATCCTGTGACGTTATCAAGGAAGTAACGGTCGTGGGTGACCATCACTACAGCGCCAGGGTATTCGGATAGGTGACGTTGCAGCCATGCGACACTTTCAGCGTCCAAGTGGTTGGTCGGTTCGTCAAGGAGCAGCAGGTCAGGTTTTTCCAGCAATAGTTTTGCCAGTGCCACGCGGCGTTTTTCACCACCTGACAGGTTTTTGATGTCGGCATCACCTGGCGGACAGCGCAGGGCTTCTTTGGCCATTTGCACGGTACGGTCGATTTCCCAGCCATCGGCAGCATCGATCTGTTCCTGCAATTCGCCCATTTCCGTCATCAGCGCATCGAAATCGGCATCCGGTTCTGCCATGGCAAGGCCAATCGCATTGTAACGGTCGATCTTGTCTTTGATCTCGCCAAGGGCGTCCATGATGTTTTCGTGAACGGTTTTGCTTTCGTCCAGTTTTGGTTCCTGCGGCAAATAGCCGACTTTAGCCCCTTTGGCAGACCATGCTTCGCCTGTGAAGTCTTTATCTGTGCCGGCCATAATACGCAGTAATGTAGATTTACCGGCGCCGTTCGGACCCAGAACACCGATTTTTGCGCCGGGGAAGAAGCTGAGCGTGACGTTTTCGAGCACTTTTTTGCCGCCCGAGTACGTCTTGTTCAGGCCGTTCATCACATATACATATTCATAAGAAGCCATGGTCATTATTCCTTCGATTAAAATTCTTACCCGCTTATAGCAAAAACACTGCAATTCTGGGAAGTGTAAAATGCTGTTAGGCGCATTTGAGCCATAATTAGCGTTTTGACAGGCGCATAATCAATGTTATCTTTTAGGACTTGAAACGCAGGAGATTTCTTCATGGCACGTGACAAATCATCACAGGATTCATTAATGAACGCAACGCGCAGTCGTGCGTCATTTTCAGGGCATGGCAACGCGCTGGGTGCGAAAGGTTACGTGTCCGATACAGACGATAACAATTACCATTTCTTGGGCAGCACCGGTCAGACAGAAATTATCAATCCGCAGGATCACGGATATCAGCAAATCCGCATCGGCGCTGCGTGGCAGCCTATGGTGAAAAAGGACGAAAGCTTTCTGGGTAAATTGATGAAAAAGACCAGACAGCAAAATGTTGATCTGGATCTGGGCTGTCTTTACGAATTACAAAATGGCCAGCGCGGCGCTATTCAGGCGTTTGGTGAAATGTATGGTGATTACGACAACGCGCCGTTTATGAAATTATCAGGTGATGACCGTACCGGCGAAGATGATGACGATGATGACGGCGAAGATGAAGTCATCTTGTTAAACGGCGCAAAATGGCCTGACTTCAAACGTATTTTGGTGTATTTATACATTTATGACGGGGCGACCGATTGGGCTGAGATCAGACCGCAGGTTCAGATCCGTGTGCCCGGCGAAAGTCCCCTGATTGTCAATTTGCATACTTATAGATCCGAATTGGCTCTTTGTTCTGTTGCCGAGCTTGTAAATGTTCGTAACGGTATCAAGCTGACAAACCATACAGAGTATTACCCTGGACACGCAGAGATGGATCGTGCCTTTGGTTATGGTCTGCAATGGGATGACGGCCAGAAAACATAGGGTTAGTCTTTATATCATCCTAAAGGTGTGTAAGTTCAAATGAGCGATTTAATGAGTTTAACGGAGTTAGAGGCTCTTATTCTGGCGTTGGGTGCGCTAGGGCTTGGCATGATTATGCTCATTCGTGGCGGTAACTGGACGATTGATGCGGCGGTGTATATTGCCCGTAAGTTTGGTGTCTCGCCGCTGGTTGTCGGTTTTACTGTTGTGGCTTTCGGTACGTCGCTGCCGGAATTGATTGTTTCCATTAATGCGAATTTAAGCGGGTTGCCCGGCATTGCTATTGGTAATGTGCTGGGGTCGAATGTTGCCAATATTCTGCTGGTTCTTGGTGCAACAGCACTGGTGGCGCCGATTGTGGCTAATATCGTAGAGCTGCGCCGAGATTTGATTGTTATGATCTTAGCGACGCTTTTTTTAGCAGGCGCTATGTTACATGGCATGATCACACCGATGATCGGTTTTGGCATGATCGCGTTTCTGGCCATGTTGACGTTATGGCAGTACAAACAGGCGCTGAAAGGCGATATGGAAGTTGAGGAAGTTGAAAATCCAGAGTTTAAAAACTTTGGCAGTTCCCTATTTTTCTTAATTACAGGTCTTTGCTGTATTGCACTGGGCGCGGAGTTCTTGGTGCGTGGCGCTAAGGTTAGTGCCGAAATTATCGGGGTGCCTGATGCGGTTATCGGTTTGAGTGTGATTGCGATCGGGACTTCACTGCCTGAGCTTTCCACATGTATTATTGCGGCGATGCGTAAACAGACAGGCATTATTCTGGGCAATATTATTGGCTCGAACGTCTTTAATATTCTGATGATTATCGGTGTGGCTGCGATGGTGAAGAGCATCAATATGCAGGATACGGCGGCATCGCTTGTCGAGCTTGATATTTGGGTTACGCTGGGCGTCAGTGTATTGTTTACATTGATTCTGTTTGTGTATGGCAAGATCGGTAAAAAACTGGGTGTCGCATTCCTGGCGGGGTACTTTGCCTATATGATTGCGATCTTTATGTTGAATATGGCTTAGTGGTTTAGGGCTTAATTAAGAAGGTTTTTCGGGTTATGAGTGACATGGATGATGATGATCTGAGTCGTTTTCTGGAAGAAGATGATGATGCAATCAAGCCTATCGATATGGGTGAGAAAAAGCCTGAGCCTAAAAAAGACAGGCCTGAGTTTGCGCCTGAAGATCTAGGCTCGGAAAGCCCTCAGGCTGGAACGCCCGCCGAAAAACCGCCTGAATCAAAAGGCCGCCCGGAGTTTACCGCAGAGGATATGGCGGGCTCTGGTGATATTCCCCAGCCTGTTTTTAATGACGCTGTGTCATCTTCTGATGATTTGCGTCTTAGTGATGATCTGATGGCGGATATCGAAAAGGAAAGTGAACGCCGTGAAGAATTGCAGAATGGCGGCGCGCGTAAAGAAAAACCTAAATATGTTCCTAAATTCGATGATGCGGATGATGATTTCGATAAGCCTGAAGTGCCTGAGCACTTAATGGCTGAAAATAAAGAGATCAATTATATCAAGCGCGGCGAATATGTTGACCTTAAGGAAAAGCGTCCCGGGCTAAACGGGATTGTGATAGGTGCAGGCTGGGATCAGCGCGCTTTTGAAGAAGAACCGCTGGATCTGGATATCAGCCTGTTTTTCTTAAACCGTGACGATATGACCCGTGAGGACGGTGATTTTATTTTTTACAATAACGCCGCCGCGTTTGAAGGCGCCGTCCGTCATAATTATGACAGCCGTACGGGGGCGGGTGATGGAGATGATGAAACCATCAATGTGGAATTAAACGGTGTTCCATGATCCTGATTTTGAAGGGCATCATTTCGGCAAAGTTAAAAATGTTTATATGCGCATCGTAGATAAGTCGGATGGTTTGGAGCTTTTCCGCTATAAGCTCGAAGATGATCTGATGTCCAAAGGTAATGCGCTGATTATCGGTACATTAATTCGTGAAGGTCCAAAATGGATTTTCGAGGCAAATAGCTCTGATACGATTAACGGCGGTCTGGCGAAATATGCAACAGATTACGGCATTATTGTCAAAGAGCTGCAGTCTACGGGCATCAACGAAGATGGCGCGACGCCTAAGAAGGACGACGAAGATTAAAGTCGTTTTATCCTGATTTTTGGTGGTTAGAAGCCGCCGCGCTGTTTCATGTTCAGCAATTCACCCGCTTCGATTTTCGGTGATTTACCGCCGCCGCTGCCGCTTTGGTTGCCTTTGCGCTCGCGGTTGTGCAGTTCACGTTCCAGAATGTCATCAATATCGGGAATGATATCGTCTTGTAATTCCATGGCGATGGCGCGGAAGAAGTTACAGGCTTTTTCCTGCCAGTTATAAATGTCATCGCCGAATTTTTCGCCGCGGATACGCAGAACATAGGTGTCCCAGTCCGGCAGAGGGCAGGGCTTGAATGTAATGGCGCAGATTTGTTCCATTGGTGGTTTACCTGCGGGCGGCGTGTCATACATCATCTGGATTTCAGCTTCGACTTCCGCGCCTTCAGGGCCCACGCGCACTTCGGCAGAGCATGTGATGCCCCTTGCGTCGTCATAGGCTGACCACGGGTAAGTTTCGTAAGGCCCCATTTCGTAGCCCACGCCGAGTTTATCCATCAAATCTTTATAACTAATCTTCATTACAGTCTTATTATATAGCTAAATGCTTAACAGGACATAGCTTTTAGCACTAAATCCTTATGGGATACAAGTTTGCTTTAGAACAAGCTCTGCTGGGATTTTGCAGAACCAGTACCGATCGTGGCGTCTTTTTTACCATCGCCAAGCTCAATAGTGATATTTTGGCCGTCATTTAAGTTGGCGGCTTTGGTTATGGCTTTGCCGTTTTCATCGCGAATGATGGCATAGCCGCGCTTGATGACGTTTTCGTAAGACAGGCTGTCGAGCATACGGGTTGCGGCGGATAGCTCTTTTTCCTTATCGGCGGTCAGGCGCGGGGCTAGGCGCGCTAGGGCTGCGGCGTGCATAGTCAGTTCGCGCTGTTTTTCATCCAGCAGACTTTTGGGCATACGCAGGCGGGCGGCTTGCTCGGATAGGCGGGCGTTGCGCTTTTCCAGCAGGCGGTCAAAGCCTGCGGTCAGGCTGCGGGATGCGTAATCCAGTTTTTGCGCTTTATCCTGTATCAGGGCGCGGGGGTGGCGCAGCTTTGCGCCGCTCTCGATCACACGCGTACGGCGGGACTCGATAATGCGGTCAAAGACGGTGCTTAATTTATGGCTAACATGGTCTAAAGACTGGGTTTTTACCTCCAGCAGGCGGGTCGGGTCGCCCAGACGTACACCCACGGATTGCGTGCGTTCTTTTAATGTGCGCAGCAGGCGATCGGTAGCGCCTGTTAAGCGCTGCTCGTTTTCGCGGGTTTGTGCCAGAAGGTCGATGCGGCGGGGGACGGCGATCTCGGCCGCGCCTGTCGGGGTCGGGGCGCGCATATCGGACGCGTAATCAATCAGCGTCGTGTCGGTTTCGTGACCGACGGCGGAGATGAGAGGGATTTCGCTTTCGGCGACGGCGCGGACAACGTTTTCCTCGTTAAAGGCCATAAGGTCTTCGAGTGAGCCGCCCCCGCGGGCAACGATAATCAGATCAGGACGGGGCACAGCGCCGCCCGCAGGCATCGCATTAAAACCGCGAATGGCGGCGGTGATTTGTTCGTCTGCGCCTTTACCCTGCACCAGAACAGGCCAGACCAGAACATGACGCGGGAAACGGTCGTTTAAGCGGTGCATGATATCGCGGATCACCGCGCCTGTCGGGGATGTGACAACGCCGATGGTTTGTGGCAGGAAGGGCAGCTTTTTCTTGCGTTCGGCGGCAAACAGACCTTCGCCAGCTAGCTTCTTTTTGCGCTCTTCCAGCATTTTCAGCAGCGCGCCTTCGCCTGCCAGTTCCATAGATTCAATGACAAGCTGGTAGTTAGAGCGTTGCGGGTAGCTTGTCATGCGGCCTGTGACAACCACATCCAATCCTTCTTCGGGGCGGATGGACAGCTTGCTCATCGTGCCTTTCCAGCAGACAACGTTGATCACCGCGTTTTCGTCTTTGAGATCGGAATACATATGGCCAGAGCCTGCGATATTGACGCGGCTAAGCTCCCCACGGACGCGGATACGGCCGAAGCTGTCTTCCAGAACGCGTTTTACGCCCAGTGCCAATTCAGACACGGAGAGTTCGGGGACGTTGGTTCTGGGTGTTTCGGCGGCGTCGTTCATAGTTAGCAATCTTATTGAAATAGCGCCGCTACGCAAGTGCTTATAACAGAAGAATCCCCCTAGTTTGTGCGGTGCGGCTCGTGGTATAAATACGCCAATCAATAAAACCGAAACAAGGATCAGGGATATGTCACAGAATAGTCTTGCCCATAAAATGTCTGAGTATTTATACGCCGATGAAGCGCAGTGTGTAGAGGAAATGCTGGATACGCTGGAGTGGAATGATGACATGAAAGCGCGTGTTGAAAATCGCGCGCGTGATCTGGTGACCAAGGTGCGTGACAGTAAGCGTAAGCGCGGCGAGCTTGAATCTTTTCTGCTGCAATATGGTTTGAATACCGAAGAGGGGCTTGCACTGATGACGCTGGCCGAAGCTTTGCTGCGTATTCCTGATGCGCATACGGCGAATGCGCTGATCCGCGATAAGATGGCGGCGGCAGAATGGCTTGGCAAGCAGGGCGATACAAAGGATTTGCTGGTCAAGGCGGCAGGATTCGGTTTGTCGCTGACGCGCAAGACTTTGGATAGTGCGGCTTCAAGACTTGGTGAGCCGATGATCCGCAAAGCGATGGTGGAAGCTATTCGTATGCTGGGTCGTCAGTTTGTTCTGGGACGCACGATCGAAGAAGGCATCAAGAACGCTAAGGAATACCAGAAGAAGGGTTACCGCGTATCTTACGATATGCTGGGCGAAGGTGCGCGTACGGAAAAGGACGCACTGAAGTTTTTCCAGTCCTATAAGGATGCGATTTCGCATATTGCCAAGACGGGCGATGGTAAGCGTAAGCCCGGGATTTCTGTGAAATTGTCGGCGCTGTACCCGCGTTATGAATTTTTCCAGAAAGACCGTGCGATTCCTGAAATGGTCGAGATGCTGCGCGCGCTTGCGCTGCTGGCGGCGGAGAAAGATATCTCGCTGACCGTGGATGCGGAGGAAGTGGATCGTCTGGAAATATCGCTGGATATTATCGAGGCTGTGGCGGAGACTGGGACGGGTTTGGTTTGGCTGTTCAGGCGTATCAAAAGCGCGCGCCGCTGCTTATTGATCGCTTGGCTGCGCTGGGTGAGCGTACGGGGCGTAAATTGCAGGTGCGTCTTGTGAAGGGCGCTTACTGGGATACGGAAGTTAAACGCGCCCAAGTTGAGGGGCTTGAGGATTACCCCGTTTATACGCGCAAGGCGAATACGGATTTGTGTTTTCTGACCTGCGCGCAAAAATTGCTGGAGCGCCGCGATGTGTTCTATCCGATGCTGGCAACCCATAACGCGCACACGGTGGCTGCGATTATGGAGATGGCGGGCAATGACCGCAGCGGGTTCGAGTTCCAGCGTTTGCATGGTATGGGTGAGACACTGCATGACACGATTATTCGTGATAGCGCGGGCGAGGTTTGTATCTATGCGCCGTGTGGCAGCCATGAAGAATTGCTGCCGTATTTGGTGCGCCGCTTGCTGGAAAACGGGGCGAGTACGTCATTTGTTCACCAAATTCTGGATGAGCGTGTGCCGATTGATCAGATTATCACCGACCCTGTGGAAGAAGCGCGGGCGAGCGAGAGCAAGCGCCATAGCAAGATTCCGATGCCTGCCGATATCTATGGCGCAAATCGTTTGAATGCGAAGGGCATGGATTTGAAGGAAGAAGAAACATTGGCGCCGTTTGTGGCGGAGATGGACGATTTCCTGAAAGGCATGCCGTTCGAGGCAGCGCCGTTAATTGGCGGCAAACGCCATGCGGGTGGGAAGAGCGAGAAGATTGTAAACCCCGCTGATATTTCTCAAGTGGTTGGCACGATGGTGAGTGCTGATGAAAAGCTTGTTGATCAGGCGTTCGAGACGGCGCGCAGCGGTTACGAAACGTGGTCGAACACGCATGCGTCAGACCGCGCGGATGTGCTGCTTAAATTAGCTGATTTGATGGAAGAGCATTATGCGCCGCTGATGGCACTATGTGTGCGCGAAGCGGGCAAGACGATTCCCGATGCGCTGGCAGAAGTGCGCGAGGCGGTTGATTTTTGCCGTTACTATGCGATGCGCGGGCGTGATGATTTTGCGCCTGAAGGTATCAAGCTGCCGGGCCCTAAGGGTGAGAGCAACGTTCTGACGATGCATGGACGCGGGACGTTTGTGTGTATCAGCCCGTGGAACTTCCCGCTGGCGATTTTTACAGGCCAGATTGTGGCGGCGCTGATGGCGGGGAATGCCGTGGTGGCCAAGCCAGCCGAGCAGACACCGATTGTGGCAAGTTACATGGCGGATTTGATTTTGAAGGCGGGCGTGCCTGCGGACGCGTTTGCGCTGCTGACGGGTGACGGGTCTGTCGGTGCGGCGATTGTCGGTCATGCGGATGTGGCAGGTGTTGCCTTTACAGGCTCAACGGAAGTTGCGCGGATTATCAACCGTACATTGGCGGCAAAAGATTCAGCGATTGTGCCGCTGATTGCCGAAACGGGCGGTCAGAATGCGATGATTGTTGATTCGTCTGCGCTGCCTGAACAGGTGATTGATGATGTGCTGATCAGCGCGTTCGGCGCGGATGCGCGTTCTGTATGTGCAGGATGATGTGGCTGGTCACATGATTGAGATGCTCAAGGGCGCAATGGCGCTGCGTGTTATTTCCGATCCGTTGCAGCCGTCGACAGATACAGGCCCTGTGATTGATCAGGAAGCGTTGGACGGGTTGCAGGCGCATATTGATCGTATGGATAAAGAGGCCAAATTGATCGCGCGCTGCCCGCTGGGTGAAGGCGCAGATAAGGGGACGTTCCTTGCGCCAGTAGCGTATGAAATTGGCGATATCCGTGATATTGGGCGTGAGGTGTTCGGCCCTGTGCTGCACGTTATTCGTTATAAGGCGGAGAACCTTTCGCAGGTGATTGAGGATATCAATAGCACGGGCTTTGGCCTGACGCTGGGCGTTCATAGCCGTATTACCAGCCACATGGATAAGATTACGGGGGATGTGCATGTCGGTAACGCCTATGTGAATCGCACGATGATCGGTGCTGTGGTCGGGGTTCAGCCATTTGGCGGGCATGGTTTGTCGGGTACAGGCCCGAAAGCAGGTGGCCCTAATTATCTGCCGCGCTTTGCGACCGAGAAAGTCGTGTCGATTGATACGACCCGTCAAGGCGGTAATGCGAGCCTTGTGACGCTTGAGGATTAAACGTCTTTCTTTGACATAATTTTGTGTTTTGCGTTATAACATCCTTCTGGTTTTTGAGGGATGTTTACTGTGTCTGCGTTGCATACAGAATTTGGCGATCAAGCGCCGTATCATAAGCCCGTTGTGATGGCCTTTATCGGGGATGATGATCCGCGGCGGGGGGATTCGCGCGGTGCTGTCGGTGTGGCCAAGGCGGCCGCGTCAATGTTGCAGGCCGAATACGTGTATCTGGATGCGGCGATGTTAAAGCGCGAATTCCCGTTCACGTTTTATTTTAACAGCAAATCATCGATCGGGTATGAGCAGGCTGTCAGGCGGTATCTGAAGCGTAAAGGCGTGCCTGATATTGTAATTGGTACGAACGCCAATGATGTACGATTGTTGGGGGCGCAGCAGCCGCTGCTGATCGAGCCGCGCTATAATGAGGAATATTCAAAAGCGCGCAGCAGTCTGGGTGCGTATGGTTTGAGCTGCCATGATATGGATCGTGATGCCCTGAATGTGGCGGCGGCAGAATTCAGGCAGCATTATCCCAATATCAAAACGCCGCTGATCGGGGTGCATGTGACGCTTGATGCCGCACTTAGCACGGTGAGTGATCAGCTGGCCAAGATGGTTAGCCATTATCCCGAGGCAACGGTTTTTATATGTGAGGGGCGCAATGTCCGCATGTCAGAGGATTATAAATCGCTGCTGCCTGATTGTATCCGCCAGCGCTGCGGGGCGGCTGTTGATGTTATTGAAGTATCATATGAGCAGTCCCAAGCTGGTTATAATCCTTATCCGGGTTTGATCGGGGCGGCGGATCAGCATGTCGTTCTGGGGACATCGCAATCGGTTTTAAGTGAAGTGCTGGTCGCGGGTAAAATGGTGTTTACCGATTACGGGCATTCGCCGTATATCGCGAAAAGCGGTTTAACGCGCATGTTTAAAGATATGGGCTATGGCGCACTGCCTGATATTTCAGTTGATGTGCCTGATGTCACCCGCGCCGTGGCGCGTGATATTGTGTCTGAGTATAAACGCCTTTTGATGCGCAGCCCCGCTTAAGTTCATTTGAAAAGCTTGCAAAATTGCGCTGACAGGGTCGGCGCCGTTTGATAGTCTTTGTTTCGCAAAACAACAAGCGGAATATTTCATCATGAAAGTATTATTGGTCGGAAGCGGCGGACGTGAACACGCGCTGGCATGGCAATTGGCGCAATCAGATAAATGCGAAGCGCTGTATGCCGCGCCCGGTAATGCGGGGATTCGCGAATGCGCGGCTTGTGTGCGTATTGATGCGGAGGATGTTGAAGGTCTTGTAAGTTTTGCCAAGGACAAAGAGATCGATATGGTCGTTGTTGGCCCTGAAGCGCCGCTGGTTAAAGGGCTTGCCGATCGTTTGCGTGAAGAGGATATTCTGGTCTTCGGCCCGTCTGCCAAGGCGGCGCAGCTTGAAGGCTCTAAGGGCTTCATGAAGGATATCTGCGCGAAGTATAATATTCCGACAGCGGCCTATGGCCGATTTACCGATATTGAAAAAGCCAAAGCATTTATAGCAGAGCATGGCGCGCCGATTGTTGTGAAGGCCGATGGTCTGGCCGCAGGTAAAGGCGTGATTATTGCGCAAAGTGAAGACGAGGCGATTGCGGCGGCGGCGGATATGCTGTCGGGCAATTCGTTCGGGGCGGCAGGTCATGAAGTTGTCATTGAAGAGTTTTTAGATGGTGAGGAGTTGAGCTTCTTTGCGATTTGTGATGGCAAGACGGCGCTGGCGTTCGGATCGGCGCAGGATCACAAACGCGCCTATGATAATGATCAAGGCCCGAATACGGGTGGCATGGGGGCGTATACGCCTGCGCATATGATGACGCGTGAACTGCACAGCCAGATTATGGATGAGCTGATTACCCCGACCGTCGAGGGTATGGCGGCAGAGGGTTGCCCGTTTACGGGTGTGCTGTTTGCAGGGGTGATGCTGGTGAACAGCAAGCCGTATTTGCTGGAGCATAATGTGCGGTTTGGTGACCCTGAATGTCAGGCGCTGATGAAGCGCTTTGACGGTGATTTGCTGAACACGCTGGTCGCGGCGGCGCAAGGTGATCTGGAAGCCGCGCGCAGCGAGATTGAATGGCGTAATGGCACGGCGCTTTGTGTTGTGATGGCGGCTGAGGGGTATCCCGGTTCGTATGCTAAGAACACAGTGATCAAAGGTTTGGAATCTGCCCATACCATTGCAGAGACAACGATCTTTCATGCCGGTACAGGCGTGAATGATGAGGGCGCGATTGTTAACACGGGTGGCCGCGTACTGGGTGTGACTGCGCTGGGTGAAAACGCACAAGAAGCGCAATCGCGTGCTTATGAAACGGTGGCCCTGATTGACTGGCCTGAAGGATTTTGCCGCAAGGATATTGGCTACCACGCTGTGGCTGCGGAAGAAGAGCGTAATTTGCGAAATACGCAAGCAAGCGCTTAACGTTTTCAAAATCCCGTGATAGATAAAGAGTATGAATAGTCCTTTACCAGAAAATGCCGATAAAGACGGCAAACCGATTTCCGAATCTCAGGATGCTTTGCTGGCGCGCCATAGTGCGGGCATGATCAAACGTTACCTGTTTCCGGAAGGCACGGTTCTGTTTGAAAAAGGCGAAATGCGCCAATGCGCGTATCTGATTGATGAAGGCGAAGTGCACATCATCGGCAATGACGAGGGCGGTGAAGACAAGCTGCTATGCGTGATTGGTGAGGGCGAGATTTTTGGCGAAATGGCGCTGATTGATAATGCACCGCGTACAGCACGTGCCGTGACGACTACCGAGAGCGAGATTTTTGTGTTGCCGCGTGATGCGCTGCATGAGCGCGTGAAGGGGCTTGATCCGATTGTATCGCTGCTGATTAGTTTGCTGATCGAGCGTTACCGCATTACCCGTATCCATCTGCCTGAATCGGTGAAGCAGGATACAATGGGTGACTTTATTAAGAAGGTCAGTAAATACGAAAAGATGCCTGAAGAAATGCTGCGCTTGCAGAACACAGCGCAGCAGCGCGAGACAGCTTTGCGTGAAATGAAGCTGGAGCAAGAGCTGCGTCTGGGTTTAGAGCAAAAGCAGTTCATACCTTACTTGCAGCCTATTCTGGATTTACGTACGCGCCGCGTGATTGGCTTTGAAACTTTGATCCGCTGGCAGCACCCTGATAACGGCCTTGTGTTTCCGGACGAGTTTATTCCTGTGGCAGAGCGCACCGGCGTTGTGCAGCATCTGGATAGCCTAATGCTGGAAAAGGCCTGTGATTTATTGCCCGAGTTGCTGGAGCAGATGGGCGAACACGCGGATGATTTCTTTATCAGTGTGAACATGTCGGGCATTAACTTTGAGACGCTGGATATTGTGAATTCGGTGCGCCGCACGATTATGGATTCGGGTGTTGATCCGAAACATATCAAGCTGGAAATTACGGAAAGCGCGCTGATTGGTGATCCTGATCAGGCCGAGAAAATCCTGCAAGGATTGAAAGTACTGGGCGTGAGTGTGGCGCTGGATGACTTTGGTACGGGCTACTCATCGCTGGGTTACCTGCACAAATTCTCGATTGATGATCTGAAAATTGACCGTTCGTTTGTGTCACAAATCCATGACGGCAGCCGCAGCATTGATATTGTGCGTGCGATTATTGCGCTCGCCAAAAACTTCAAGCTGCGCGTGATTGCCGAAGGGATTGAGCAGGAGAAAGATATTATCTCGCTTGATTCGCTCGATTGTGATCTGGGGCAGGGATATCTGTTCAGCAAGCCGATGCCGCTTGACGATGTGCCCGCTTTCATCGAAAAGAATTTGAAAGAGGCGCTATCATAAGCGCCTTTTTTATTTCGACACCATAGGGCCGATTTTTTTACCGCCAAGTAAGTGAACGTGGAAATGGGGGACTTCTTGTCCGCCGTTCAGACCTGTATTGGCGATAGAGCGGAAGCCTTCATTGGTCAGGCCGTTATCTTCTGCAACTTTGGATACGGCACGCCAGAATCCCGTCAATTCATCGGCAGTCGCATTGGCGCCGAAATCAGCAATATTAATGTATTTGCCTTTCGGGATGACCAGAATGTGTGTGGGCGCGTGTGGCGCGATATCATGAAAGGCCAGTGCGAAGTCGTCTTCGTAGACTGTTTTGTTCGGAATTTCGCCGCGTAAGATTTTGGCAAAGATGTTGTTATCGTCATATGTCATCTGGAGAACCTTCTGAATAAATAAAGAGCCACAACCGTTATAAAGGATCATGGCTCTTTATCAAATTGGGAAATTTAAAGAGGACTTACTTTTGAGTAAGTGCCGGGCCTTTTGGGGCTTCAACAGGCTTTGCAGTTGGTTCAACTGCTGGCTTGTCTGCGCCTTTAACCATGGCCGGATTTTCGAAACCTTTCATAAGATTTCTCTCCTTTGAGGTTGGTTTCCACAATGTACCGCCGTTGGTACAGTGAAAAGTAGATCAAAAAATAGGGGGGTGAGTCAAGTTCTGACTGATAATCGTTCTCATTTAGATACGGATTAAATGTCTTGTTCTAATGACTGCGGATCCAGAACCTTATAATAATAGCGGCCTTTGATGATTTCATCATTTACGCGCGCATAATAAGGGTGCGTGCCGAAATGGATATAGCCGACGCTCTCGTAAAAGCGAATCGCTTCTTCCTGGGTTTCGCGCACATCAAGGTTGATGACAGCAAAGCCTGCTTCGCGGGCTTTTTTCTCGACTTCTTCCATCAGCATACGGGCAAGGCCGTGCTTACGTGCCCATGGCGCCACGAAGTTGGTGGTCATGTTTACGGCAAAGCTCTGCGCTTCGTTATTCTTAGGCGGCAGGATTAGCTGCGCTGTACCGCAGATCACGCCATCAAGACGCGCTACGAACAACATACGAGCGGGCATGGTTAATACGCCCTGCCAGTAGCGCTCCAGGATATCGCGGGCGGGAAGTTTGACCCATCCGAAACCACCGCCTGCCTTAATGGCTTCGTCTGTCGCATCGCATAAATCGTTTAAATCGGCTTTGGAAAGTTCTGTGGCGAACTCTACGCTTACCACAGGTTTTAGTGGTTTGGTGACGGTTTGGTCTATCATAACTCTCTACCCTTTAAACCTATAAGATAGGTTTTGCTGCAGCATAATCAACTGTTCCATTAGAACATAAAAATATGAAGAAAGTTAGAATAACCGCCATCTTTGCTTGCCGTGCTGCACAAAAAAGGCATAATAAAATTACCATGATACGTTGCATACCCCTGATATTATTGATCGTTTTTTTGGCAGGCTGCGGCGGGCTGACTGTCGATAAAGTGCCATATCGACCGATCCTTGACGTGCCGCAAGATTCGCAGCCGTCACCGATCGGGTTTCGCGAGATTCGCTGGATGGTGCCGACGGGTACGCCCGTTTTGTCGCAAAGCCCGCAAGGCATGTTCGGGTTTATTTTGTGCGACTGGCCGTATACGCAGGTTGAAAAAGGGATTACGAGCCGCAGTTTCCCTGACGATAACTTCAGGCAGATTTTCCACGATACGATGACGGGGCAGGGATACGATGTGACAGGTGACCCCGGTCGGTTCTTTAATGAAACCGAGGATATGGAGCGCACCCTGTATGCGATTGGCGGGCGCGTAACCGATATCAAGGCCGATACCTGCAAGCGCACAAATTTATGGGGTATTGATCGCGGGGTGCGCGGGGAAGCACATATCGAAATTACTTGGACAGTGTTTGATTTGCTGACGCGCCGTACGGTTTACCGGACAACGACTAAAGGCTATGGCAAGTTGCAAAGCCCGAATCATGAGGGTGTTATCTTGCTGATGGAAGATGCTTTTGCTGCGGCGGTGCATAATCTGGGGGCGGATGAAGAGTTTCATAATATGGTGTTTTTAGGTGCCGAGCCGCAGCAAGCGCCGCTGAAACAGATACAGGATATTCATGAGCAGCCTGTGACGAAATTTGATCCGACCGAAGAGGTTGTGATCATGGGCAATGATGTGTCGCAAAAATCGGTTACTGGCCGTCTTGACAATTTGAAGAAAGCCGTCGTGATGGTTGAAGCGGGCGGCGCGCATGGGTCAGGATTTTTCATTACAACGGACGGGCATATTATTACAAACGCGCATGTCGTGGGGAATGCGGTGCGCGTGCGGGTTGTGACATCGGGCAAGCAGGAGAAGCTGATTGGTGAGGTGCTGCGCACAGACCGCGCGCGGGATGTGGCGCTGATCAGGCTGGAAGATGCTGCGGGTCTGGATATTACGACGCTGCCGCTTAAGACGGATAAGCCCGCGGTCGGGGATGACATCTATGCGATCGGCGCGCCGCGTTTGAAGCGGTTACAGGATACGGTCACCAAAGGAATTGTTAGCGCGCATCGTTATGATCGCCGCCGCAAGAAATGGTTTATTCAGGCTGATGTTGATATCTATGGCGGTAATTCAGGCGGCCCGCTGCTGGATGGGTATGGGAATGTCGTCGGTGTTGCTGCCGAAGGGTATTTCGTTGCCGATGAAACCATGGGCGGGCTGAATCATTTCATCCCGATTGAAAGCGCCTTGGATGCGCTGGATATCGGTTTGGGCGGTGCAGCGCGCAAAACTTCCGTGAGCATTCCTTCCGATAACGCGCCTATAGATATCACGCCTTAGAATATCCTAGGATGCTTTGCTTCCCATTGCTGGCCTGCGCTTTCAATATCGTGGAATAGATTGACTGCCGAGTGGATTGCGGCGCAGGTGCTGGATGTGATGCTTTCGATAAATTCGGCGGCCAGATCGCGGTAGCTGATTTTATTGTGCGGGGTATGCGCGATTTTCTCGCCTGTTTCAAAGGCGGCCACGGCAAAGGTGACTTCCGCTGCTACATCTTGTGCGATCGCTAGGCCTGTTTCGGTGGCGCAGGTGGCAAGGTCACGGTGGAAGTTTTCGCGGATTTCGTGGTCAGCATCTTTCATATGCAATACGCCGTCTTCGATCAGATGGGCTTCGGCGGCGGCGGCTGTGAAGGACGCTTTTAGTTTTGCGCGCAGGCCTAAATCGGGCATGGAAGGCAAACGCATCTCGAGTACGTTCAGGCCAGAGTCTTCGCCCGCAGCAAATCGCGATAATGTGTGAGATAGGTTTGATCTAAGGCTTTTTATTTTCATTTTTCTCTCCCTGTTCTTATACCAACCACCACATCTGTTTGCGGAAACTGTAATAAGGCAGGATTTGATTTAAGCCTTTAAATCTCTGTAAATTCATTTATAACAAAGGTTTGCGAAAAGATCAATATGTATAAGGGCGCTAAGCCTTGACAATGAAGGCTTACGGCGTATTTGATACGCAACGAAACAAGGATAGAGATGATGCAAAAATCAGATAATTTCCCCGGCTGGCACGCCACTACGATTTTGGCTGTTCGTAAGGGTGATGATGTTGTGATCGCCGGTGACGGTCAGGTATCGATGGGTGATACCGTTTTAAAATCCAATGCGCGTAAGGTGCGCCGCTTGGGTAAGGATAATAATATTGTGGCGGGTTTTGCGGGCGCGACGGCAGATGCGTTTACATTGTTTGAACGTCTGGAAGCAAAACTGGAGGCACATCCCGGGCAGCTGACTCGCGCGTGTGTGGAGCTTGCCAAAGACTGGCGTACAGATAAATATTTGCGCAAGCTGGAAGCCTTGATGGCTGTGTGTGATAAGGACACATCACTGATCCTGACAGGGACAGGCGATGTTGTTGAACCCGAAGACGGGATTATCGGTATCGGTAGCGGCGGTAATTACGCCCTGTCCGCGGCGCGCGCGCTGCATGATATCGATGGCCTTTCCGCAGAAGATGTGGCGCGTAAGGCGATGAAGATCGCAGGTGATATCTGCGTGTATACGAATGGTAATATTGTACTGGAAAAATTGTAGGACGTTATGGCTGAAGCCGCGAAAAAAGAAGAACCGATTATGAGCAGTAAGTTAGATAAATCAGAACTGGAATCTTTTATTCCATCATTCTCGCCACGCGAGATCGTAAGCGAGCTGGACCGTTATATTATCGGTCAGAAAGATGCCAAGCGTGCGGTATCCATCGCCTTGCGTAACCGCTGGCGCCGCATGCAGTTAGAGCCTGATTTACAGGAAGAAGTATACCCGAAAAACATTCTGATGATCGGCCCGACAGGTGTTGGTAAGACAGAGATTGCCCGCCGTTTGGCAAAGCTGGCGCAAGCGCCGTTTATCAAGGTTGAAGCCACGCGCTTTACCGAGGTTGGTTACGTGGGTAAGGACGTTGAGTCGATCATCCGTGAGCTTGTGGATACTGCCATTCATATGGTGCGTGAAAAGCAGCGCAAGAGCGTGATGGCGAAGGCCGAGATTTATGCCGAAGAACGCGTATTGGATGCGCTGGTCGGTGATAGTTCATCAGAAGGCACGCGCAGCAATTTCCGCGAGCGTTTGCGCAAGGGGGAGCTGAATGACCGCGAGATCGAGATCGATGTTGCGGATAAATCAGACCCGATGCAGAACTTTGAAATCCCCGGCATGCCCGGCGCGTCCATGAGCATGGTGAATATGGGTGACATATTCGGCAAGGCGTTTGGTGATAAGAAAAAGCGCAAAAAAGTCCGCGTTGAGGATTCTTATGATCTGCTAATGCAGGACGAGTCAGACAAGATGCTGGATGAAGAGCAGGTTGTGGCGGATGCGCTGGAACTGGTGCAGCAAAACGTTATTGTATTCCTTGATGAGATCGACAAGATCGCCCATCGTCAGGATGCACGCGGCGGTGATGTATCCCGCGAGGGTGTGCAGCGTGATTTGCTGCCGCTGATTGAAGGTACGACTGTGACCACCAAATACGGTCCTGTGAAGACAGACCATATTCTGTTCGTAGCGTCAGGGGCGTTCCATTACGCGAAACCGTCTGACTTGCTGGCGGAATTGCAAGGTCGTTTGCCGATTCGTGTGGAGCTTCGTGCCCTGACCGAAGAAGATTTCAAACGCATTCTGACAGAGACAGAAGCGAGCCTTCTGATCCAGTACAAGGCGCTGATGAAAACCGAAGGTTTTGATTTGGAGTTTGATGATACGGCGATTGATGAGATTGCACGTATTGCCTTCGAGGTGAACGAGACAGTTGAAAATATCGGTGCGCGTCGTTTGCTGACTGTGATGGAGCGTTTGCTGGATGATATCAGCTACACGGCTAGTGATCGTGACGGCGAGAAGTTTGTCATCACAGCAGATTACGTGCGTGAGCAGGTTAAAGATCTGGCGGAAAATGCCGATCTGTCCAAGTTCATTTTATAACTTTGACATAAGCGCAAAAGCTTTTTAATGTACCTCCCTATAAACCTTAGGGAGGTATTTTTATAATGAATATTGAAGAATTAGGTCTGCTCGGCCTAACGGATGAGCGCAGGCTGTGTGATAAGGAAATCATTACTGTCACACCTGAAAGTCTTGAAGAGCATTTCAAGAGTCCTGAATTTGCGCTGGCTAAATCATGGTCGAAAACCATGGGTTTCGAAGGTAGAAAGGGACAGGTTTTGATTGTCCCGAATGCGCGTGGCCAAATAAGCAAGGTGTTCGCGGGCGTTTCAAATCCTGATGATATGTATGAATATGCCGCGATCCGCAGCAAATTGCCGCAAGGTACTTACCGTTTTAATAAGGATATGACGCCAGAGCAGTTGACGAAAGCGGCGCTGGGCTGGGCGCTGGATGCTTATGATTATAAGCGCGGTGCGGAAATCAGTGGTTCTGATGAATATAAAGAAGCGGTTTTATCGGTTGATCCAAGCGCAGATCACGCGAAGATCGAGCGCGAAGCGATCGCTACTTGTTTTGTACGCTCGCTCGTGAATATGCCAGCTAATCAACTGAATACGGATATGCTGGCACAGACAGCACAGCATATGTTGATGAAGGCTTCGACAAGCACGGCGTTTAATGGCAGAGCCAAAATTATCAAGGGCGGTGATCTGATTACCGAGAATTACCCGCTGATCCATACAGTTGGCCGCGCGTCTGATAATAAGCCGCAGCTTGTAGATTTTGTATGGGGTGATGAACGTCATCCGAAGCTGACACTTGTCGGTAAAGGCATTGTGTTTGATACGGGCGGTTTGGGTATTAAAAACGGCACGGGTATGCGTGACATGAAAAAGGATATGGGCGGTGCGGCTCATGTGTTGGCGCTTGCCAAGATGATCATGGATGCCGATCTGCCTGTACGCTTGCGCGTAATGATTCCGATTGCCGAGAACGCGATTAGCGGTGATGCCTATCGTCCTGGTGATGTGATGTATTCACGTACCAGCAAACTGACGGGTAAGAGCGTTGCGATTGAAAATGAGCATACAGACGCCGAGGGCCGTTTGGTGATGGCGGATTGCCTGATTGATGCGGCGGACGAGAAACCTGATTTGCTGATTGATTTTGCGACACTGACAGGCGCGCAGCGCGTGGCGCATGGTCAGGAGATTGGCGGCATTATGGGCACGAATAAGCAGATGCTGCGTGATCTGGAAGATATGGGCGAAGAAAACGGTGACTGGCTGGCAAGCTTGCCGCTGCATGAACGTTACCGCTCTGCGTTGTCATCACCGTTTGCTCATTGTAAGTCAAGCGGCGGTCAGGCGGGTACGATTACGGCGGCTCTGTTTTTGAAGCAGTTCACTAAATCTGCCAAAGACTGGCTGCATTTTGATATCAGTGCATGGAACCCTGCCAGTAAACCCGGCCGTCCATATGGGGTGAGGCGCTGGGATTGCCTAGAGAAAAAATATCGCCCTTAAGAGCTAAGGACAGATAAACGATTATAAAACGCGCTATTTACGTTTGTATTTAGCGCGTTTTTTAGGACCTGTCACATCGGTGAATGAGAAGTCTTTGGATTTCTTTTTCTTGCCTGTGCGTGCCAGCATCATTTTTAGGCCCTGACCTTCATAAGGGCCTACACCCAGAATTTTCATCGTTATGAACGAGGAAACGGCCACTAAAAATGGAAACCCCATGATCAGCAGAGCCTTTTGCTCCAAGATCGGGTCAATAAATTGAGACCAGATTTCAGGTTCGAAGGCGAATCTGGCCCATTCCATAGACAGCCCAGATCACTTAGATAAAAGCGCTCCGCCAGTTCGTACTGGGTATTCGTGTACGCTAAGTAGCTGTCATGGCCTAATACAGCCAAGGCAGGAAGCGCCAGAATAAATAGCAATAAGCCGTGATCTTTCATAAAGGGAACCTAGTTCAGGAACGTATTGAAAAAAATTCAGATACTATTCTAGCAAGTATGTCGCGCCGCGCCAATATCTCAATTACATCATGTGAAAAGAAGTTGCGGTGATTAATCCTTGCACTTTGGATAATGTGAGGCTAATTTGCGTATCTCTTTTTATGGGGACACGTGGCCGAGCGGTTGAAGGCGCACGCCTGGAAAGTGTGTATACGGTAACCCCGTATCGAGGGTTCGAATCCCTCCGTGTCCGCCATTTATCCCTCTTTTTTCTCGGAATAGCGATCTGTTAGGTAATCTGTGTGATCGCGTAGCAATATTGTAAAGCGCATAAGCTCCTCCATAACATCAACGATGCGGTCGTAATATGATGATGGTTTCATACGGCCATCGTCATCAAATTCCTGATAGGCTTTGGCGACGCTTGACTGGTTGGGGATAGTGAACATACGCATCCAGCGCCCCAAAAGGCGCAGCGTGTTGACGGTGTTAAAGGATTGCGAGCCGCCGCTGACTTGCATGACCGCAAGTGTGCGCCCCTGGGTCGGGCGGACGCTGCCGATGCTAAGCGGGATGTGGTCGATTTGGGCTTTCATTAGGCCTGTTATGGCGCCATGTCGTTCAGGGCTGGTCCAGACCATGCCTTCTGACCACATGGCGTGTTCGCGTAACTCTTTTACCGCAGGGTGATCGTCTTGTTCGACTTGATCGGGAAGCGGGATATCGCGCGGATCAAAGATACGTACTTCTGCCCCTAAATATGTCAGGATACGCGCAGCTTCTTCAGTGGCGAGGCGTGAGAATGAGCGCTCGCGCAATGAACCATACAACATCAAGATGCGCGGGGCGTGTGTGCCTGCGGGTATTTCTGGTTTTGTGATCAGGCTTTTATCCAGATTGGGCAGGCTGTCTGCGTCTTGCAGATCTTTTAAATATTGATATGTGTCCGGCATTACTCACGTTCCTTATGATCAGATGTTGAAGAACATAATATTTAAATTTTGTTTGTCTAGCTTTGGTGCAGGCTTAGTGAGTGATTAAATTGGCCAGTCTTTCGTTATAAGGAAATATCACTTATTCTAAGCTTATAAATTTTTTGATTGTTCATTGGTGAGGTTTTGGTTTGCGATTTGTGCCGTTTTTAAAGATTGCTGTTTGCGCTTTATATAGTGCGATTGTTCTAACAAGCGCGGCCTTTGCACAGACGTCGTTTAATGACCGTCTTATTGATGCGGCGATAGAGCGTACGGAACACAATGTTACTTATGACGGGCGTTATTTTTCGATCGGGTATCCGATGGGGGATGTGCCTAGTGAGCTGGGGGTCTGTACAGATGTCATTATTCGTAGTTACCGTGCAGTCGGCCTAGATTTACAGCAGCTGGTGCATGAAGATATGAAGACGCATTTTCATCTTTATCCTAAGACCTGGGGGCTGACACATACGGATACAAATATAGATCACAGACGCGTGCCTAATTTACAGGTGTTCTTTTCGCGTTTTGGCGAGGAATTGCCTGTTACTGATGACCCCCAATCTTATAAGCCCGGTGATCTGGTGACTTGGAATTTGCGCGATAACGGCAGCTTGCCACATATCGGGATTGTTACCGATCAATATGCTGCAAGTGGTAATCCCATGATCGTTCATAATATCGGCCGTGGCCCGCAGCTAGAAGATATGATGTTTGATTACAAGATTACGGGGCATTATCGTTATGGCGGTGCGCCAGATTAAACTTCCGCGAACGCTTGATTGCAGTAATCGTGTATGTAATCGATAAACAGACGCATACGGTTTGATAGGTAGCGGTTGGGCGGAAAAACCGCGTATAGATTTCGTTCAGGTATGGTCTCGTAATTATCGAGAACTCTGGTCAGTTGCCCGCTTTCCAGTTCACGTTTTACAAATATATCAGGCGAGATGAAGATGCCCACGCCGTGTAGCGCCGCTTCTTTCATCATTTCAACCGAGTCACAATGGAATGTACTGTTGAGTGGTACGTTACCGCTTTTGCCGTCCGGAGCCTGATAGTGCCAGATATGGCCGTCATTATTGCGTGTGTATTCGAATACATTGTGATCTCGCAGGTCCTGCGGTGTCTTAATCGGCTTGTTATCTTTGATATAAGCGGGGCTGGTATAAAGATGGATCGGAATATGCGCGAGCTTTTTGGCTACCAGTGATGAGTCTTTTAAATGGCCGATGCGCAGCGCCAGATCATATTCTTCTTCGGCCAGATTGACGTGACGGTCTTCGAATTGAACTTTTAAAGTGACCTCGGGATAGAGTGCCGCAAATTCGGCAATCGGCGTTCTTAAATATTGTAGTCCCAAGGATACGGGCAGTGTCACACGCAAGATGCCTTTGGGTGTTGTTTTCAGATCGCATAGCTCTTCGAACGCCTCGTCTAGTGTATCGATGGCATAGCGTGCGCGGCGGTAGAGCAAGCTGCCCTCCTCGGTGAGAGATACAAGGCGGGTTGTACGGTTAAACAGCTTGATTTGCAGATCATTTTCTAAATTCTGCACTTGTTTGGAAACAGCGGCTCCTGTGATTCCCAGCTGTTTACCCGCTTCTGTAAAGCTCTCATGCTTTGCGACTTCGACGAAGATCTTCATACGTTCAAGCTGTGACATGGTCCCCTCAGTATTATCAACTTATTGGAATAAGTATTGTAACAATTATATGTATTATCAACTCAATAATAAGGAATATATAATTTTCATAGTTGTTAATTTCAATGCACGGAGAAAACTATGAAAACAATTAGCAAAAAGATCGCCACATTGGCGTTGGTCGGCACAATATTATCTGCAGGCGCAGGACAAGCTTTTGCCGAAGCGCAGACTTATACTCTGGATGCCAGCCATACAGCCATTACATGGCATATCGACCATTTCGGCTTTTCTAAGCCATCAGGCAAATTCATGAATGTTGAAGGCAATGTTGTTTTGGATGAGGAAAATTCGGCCAATAGCAGCGTTGAAGTGACTATTCCAGTTGCGGAGATTAACACGGGTGTTCCGGCATTGGACGAACATTTGCTGAAGGCGGATTTCTTTGATGTTGCCACATATCCAACGGCGACATTCAAAAGCACAGCAGTGGAAATTACAGGTGAGAAGACAGCCAAGGTTGTTGGAGATCTGACAATCCATGGCGTGACACAGCCTGCAACGCTAGATGTGACTTTGAATAAACTTGCCGAGAACATGTTTGAAAAACAGACAGCAGGTTTTAGCGCGACAACAACGATCAAGCGTTCAGATTTCGGAATGACGACTTATTTGCCAGGTCTTGGTGATGAGATTGCGATTGAAATCGAAAGCGAAGCCAATCTGTAAGAATAGGAAGTGTAAGACTATGACTAAAGTAGCAATTGTTTATCACAGCGGGTATGGCCACACGGCCAAGGTTGCTGATTATGTTGCCAAAGGCGCAGCGGAAATTGACGACGTTGAAGTTATCAGTTTGCAGCTGGAAACCGGCAATGAAGGTTTTGATGTCCTGCATGATGCGGATGCGATAATTTTCGGTTCACCGACCTATATGGGATCTGCCAGTGCTGTTATGAAGCAGTTTATGGAGAAGACCTCGCCGTTATTTGCCTCTCGTAAGTGGAAGGACAAAGTCGCGGGTGCCTTTACGACGTCCCATAGTTTGAGTGGCGATAAGCTTGGTACATTGCAGCAACTTAATATATTTGCCATGCAACTCGGTATGATTTGGGTCGGTTTTGGTGCTTTGGACGGCTCGCCCGATGGCCAGCCTGGCAAGAGTGATGTGATTAACCGTGTAGGCGGATATCTTGGCCTGATGGGACAGACAGAAAATGATTCACCCGAAGTTACACCGCCTTCCGGGGATCTGGATAGTGCTGTGCAGTTTGGTAAGCGTGTGGCTGACATCGCCAAGCGCCTCCATGGATAATAATACAAGCAGAGAGTTTAACCCTATGGCACTGACAAAAAAGACTGACACATTGTTCGCCCATACGATGCCGAGTTATATCGGTTCATACACCCTCTCCGTGCGGGATATACAGAGCATGTCCGCATTTTATCAGGATGTCATGGGGTTAAAACCAATAGAGATCGCCGATGACCGTATGGTGTTGGGGGTTGATAATGTGCCGCTTCTTTATCTGGAGCTGGACGAGAGCGCTGAGCTTGCTGACCCTCGTGAGGCCGGATTATTTCATACAGCGTTTTTAGTCCCTAGCCGTGCTGATTTGGCACATTTTCTTAAGCATATCGCAGAAAGCCGTTTGGCACTGGATGGTGCGTCCGATCACTTGGTTAGTGAAGCGCTTTACCTGCACGATCCAGAAGGCAATGGCATCGAGGTCTATGTTGATCGTCCTTATGATGAGTGGATATTTGATCAGGATGGCGTGATGATGGATACAATCCGTCTGGATGTTCAGGATTTGTTGCAAGATGCTCCTGCCCAAGTCTGGCGCGGTATGCCTTCAGGTACACGTATTGGACACATTCATTTGAAAGTCGGTGACTTGAAGTCGGCTGATGATTTTTATCATGGGCTATTAATGCAGGATGTTCAGGAAGAATATCCCGGCGCCTTGTTCATGGCGTCAGGAAAATACCATCACCATATTGCCACCAATATCTGGCAGTCACGCAATAGCTCGGGCAGTCGTGAAGGTAAGACAGGCCTTAAAAGCTTTACCATTATTTTTCAGGAAGCTGCGTTTCATGACAAAGTTCTGAAACGTCTGGAAGAGGCAAATACAGAGATGGCCGCCAAGGGTGATGATCTGGACGTTAAAGATCCGTGGGGAAATATCGTCCAGCTTCGTAAAGCCGCGCCTTAGGTGGTATAAGCGTAAGACTGCTACATGAGATCAGCGCCTTTAATAAGGGGCTGATCTTTTGCTTTTAAGCGATTCCGAGATCCTCTTTCATTTTTTCCTCGATGCGGTTCTGGATTTTCTCGGTTATTTCGGCTTTGTCCTCAGGGGGTAGGGCGTCGTATTCTTCCTGTGTTAAGCCTTCTTCTTTCAGGAACATGTCGAAGTATTTTTCTTCGGGCGTCATCTCCATATATTCAAGAAATTCTGCCACGGCGAGGCTTTCATCTGTTTCAGCAGGCTGTGTGTTGTCGTTCGCCGTTGCGGGTGCTGTGGCTGTCTGGCTTTCTTCCATGCTGCGAATTAAAAAAGCCTGCATATCGGCGCGGTTTTTAAGCTGCTGCTGGTAAAGCTCTTCTGCTTTTTGAAGCTGTTTAGTGGCTTCTTTGATTGAGGACTGGTAGTTGCCGTCGACGTCATGATGCGGATACCACGTATTGGCAAATTCGCGTTTGGTCGGAATATTATGGCCTTCGTAGCTGGTAACTTGTAAATTACCGTGGCGGCGGGCAAGTTCTTCCGCCCCGTGCTTCTGGATATAGGCAATTTTTGCTTCGCCCGTTAAACCCAGATCACTGGCGCGGCGGGATATGGTTTGCAAAACGGCGCCGCCTTCATGGGTCACCAAACTACCGTCCTCTGTCAGATATCCAAGGATCTTGTCACCACTTGCGAAGACTGTATTGACGCCAGATGAGGTGTCGGGGTGGTTTTCCTGTAAATGGGAGAGCATATCCCGCGCGTTCTGTATGCTGCTGGCCGTGAAATCTGCCATGCGCGTGGAGAATTCCTGCTGCGTTTCAAGCCATTTATCAAAGTCGGGAATGGCTTTGCGGTATTGTTCGGCGGATAACTCCTTACCTGTCACCAGCTCGCCATCGGCATTTTCAAACTGAATAGTTTGCGGCTCTTGGTCAGCCATGGCATCCAGACGATCATGGATCGGGGCGTATTTAGCCTCATAATATTTCTGTAGAGGCGGGCGCATGGTCGGATCAGAATACATAGACGCGCCGAAATTAATATTCATAAGGGTTCTCCCGATTTGTAGCGTAACAAAAGTCAGGAAAATCTATGCAATTTACGTGCCTGTTAGGTGGTGAGGTATGCTGGGGAGTTGTTTTAATTAGAAGTGCCTTATATTATTCGCAAAGTATTATGATCGCACAGGGGTACTTCATTGGAATTTACAGAGAGTTTCATCTTCGTTGCAGGCTTGTTACTGGCTTTAAGTGTTCTGGCTGGTACGATTTCTAAACGTTCCAGCGTGCCGATTCTGTTGATTTTTTTGGGTATTGGAATTTTCTTCGGTGAAGACGGCCCGGGAAATATCTCGTTTGATAATGTTAATCTGGCTTATCTAGTCTGTTCGACCGCTCTCGCCATTATTCTATTTGATGGGGGGCTGCATACGCCTATGCGCCAGTTTAAGATAGCTGTGCGGCCTGCCTTAAGCCTTGCCACTATAGGAGTTGTGATAACGGCCTTGCTGGTAGCAGGAGCGTTGCATTTATTGCTCGGGCTTAATCTTTTGGCGGCACTGCTTATAGGTGCAACGGTGGCTTCGACTGATGCGGCGGCTGTTTTTATGCTTCTGAGTCAACAAAATGTCAGATTGCGCAAACGCCTCGTTGCGACGCTCGAGACAGAATCAGGTTTGAATGACCCTATGGCGGTCTTCCTGACCATTGGTGTTGTTACATTTATGATGGCTACTGGGGATATGGCGGCAGCATGGCCATCGCTTTTGATGGTTTTTGTTACACAAATCGGTATAGGCATGGCTGTCGGCTTTGGCGGCGGTCATTTAATGAACTTTTTCTTACAACGCTTGCACTTCTTGCCGTCAGGATTATATCCGATTTTAGGGATTGCGGGTGCATTGATGGTGTTTGGTGGCGCATCATTGCTTGAAGGAAGTGGCTTTCTGGCAGCTTATATTGCAGGGCTGATCGTTGGCAGTCATCAATATAAGGCTAAACGCCTGATGGCTGATTTTATGGACGGGATGGCGTGGCTTTCGCAGATGGTGATGTTGTTGATCCTAGGTCTGCTGGTTACGCCTAGCCAAATGTTACCTGATGTAATGACGGCATTGGTTGCCGTATGTGTTCTTATATTCTTTGCGCGTCCTGTCGCCGTTTTTATATCTTTATCGGCTTCACGTTTGACGGTTAGAGAAAAAGCGTTTGTTGGCTGGGTCGGTTTGCGGGGCGCTGTGCCGATTTATCTGGCGCTTATACCGTCTCTGATGAATGTGCCTCATGGCGGCATATATTTTAATGTGGTGTTTGCGATCGTTTTATTTTCATTGATTTTGCAGGGGTGGACAATTTTGCCGGCAGCCAGATTATTGGGGCTGGAGCGACCTGAGAGTTATAAGTCTGACACCAACACGTAAAACGTTTTCATGTAACGTATTCTCGCGTACTCTAGTCACGTAAAAAATTTCCAAGGATTGTTCTGATCCGTTCGTCTTATAGATAAAAGATGTACTTGGTTTAATGACAGAAGCTGATGCCAAAGCGTTGATTGAAGCTGCTCAGAAGGGGGATAAGACCGCTTTTGAAGCCTTGGTTGTGTTGTATTACGACACGATTTTCAAATTTGCGATGAAATGGTGCGGGGATGTCAATAACGCCGAGGATATCGCGCAAAATGCCTGTATGAAGCTGGCGCGCTCGATTGACAGTTATAACTTCAAGGCGGCGTTTACGAGCTGGCTTTATCGTCTGGTGGTCAATGTGGCGATTGACTGGCAGCGATCGCAGGCACGGCATGAAGGCGCGCAGCTGTCGGATGAGTCGGGGCATGTCGGGGTTTCGGTAAGTATATGCGCAGGAAGTAATGGCGGCGGTGTATGCGCTGCCTGCAAAAGAGAAAACGGCGCTGCTGCTGGTGATGGGGGAAGGTTTATCCCACCGCGAGGCGGCGCAGAGTATGGACTGCAAAGAGAGTACGGTGTCGTGGTACATCCACGAAGCCCGCAAGAAGCTCGATGCGCAATTCGGAAAGGATGAGCAATATGGATGATGCACATCTAAAGAAAATTTTACAGCAGCATGACGGAAAACCCGTAGATGAGAACGCGCGCAAACGTGCGGTAAACCTTGCTGTGTCTGAGTTTGAAGCGTATCAGCAAGAAAAACAAAAAAATTTCCAAGGAAAGGGATTCTTCGCCCGTCTTACAGGCATAACCAACAAAGACGAGAGGAAGACTCCGATGAAAAATAGAAAATACATTTATGGCGGTATGGCAACGGCAATGGCAGTGGTGCTGGCGGTTGGCTTAACGCAAACTCCTGAACTTATTAGAACGATGAGTGCTGCCGGTGGTAGTGCGGCGTCAGAGACTAATAATTTTGTGACAGACGGACAGAGAAATAGCCGCTTACGCATGAATAAAGAGCTGGTTGATAACAGTGCGGATGGCGAAGTGACGCAGGTTATGCGTCAGGCCATTGAAGAGCGTAATATGCAGCGTGAAGAAGAGGCCAGACGTACAGGGCAGAGCGCAATGCCAACACCTGTTAACACGCCTGTGAATCGTTTGGAGATGCCACCTGCTGATGCGGAAGCTGATTATGCGCCGTCGCGCGTGGCGAAGGCAGAGCTTAAGCCGCAAGGTTTGGCAGAAGGTCGTGCAGTTACCGGCAATAATTTTGCGGGTGCGCCGATTGCGTCCAGCCCTGCGCCGATCTTTATGGATCGTGATGTGATGCCTGAACCTGAATATAAAGATGTCGGGCGGGATGATTTTGAGGATTTTAAAGAGAATACGATCAAGCTGGTCAGTGCCGAGCCTGTGTCGACGTTTTCGGTGGATGTGGATACGTCGTCTTATAGCTTCATGCGTCGTCAGCTGGAAAATGGCGTGTTGCCGCAAAAAGATGCGATCCGTATTGAAGAGCTGATCAATTATTTTGATTATAATTACCAGCTGCCTGAAACGCGTGAACAGCCGTTCAAGGGTAATGTGATGGTGACGCCGTCGCCATGGGCGAAAGGCCGCAAGCTGGTTCATATCGGCGTTAAAGGCTTTGATATTGAAGCCGCCGTTGCTGGATGTATCCGGGTCGATGAATGCGCAGGATAAGCTGCCGCTGCTTAAGAACTCCATGAAGCTGCTGCTGGATACGCTGGGTGAGGATGATACGGTGGCGATTGCCGTTTATGCGGGCGCGTCGGGTACGGTGCTGGAGCCAACCAAAGTGTCTGAAAAGCGCAAGATAATTGCGGCGCTTGATAATCTGTCAGCGGGCGGCGGTACGGCTGGCGCTGCGGGCCTGAAGCTTGCGTATCAGCTGGCGGAGAGTAATTTTGACAAAGATGCTGTGAACCGCGTGATTTTGGCGACAGATGGTGATTTCAATGTCGGGATCACCGATCGTGACGAGTTGCAGGATTTTGTCGAGCGTAAGCGCGATAGCGGTATCTTCTTATCTGTTCTGGGCTTCGGTCAGGGCAATTACAATGATCATACCATGCAGACACTGGCACAGAATGGTAACGGCGTTGCGGCCTATATCGATAGTCTGAGCGAAGCACGCAAGGTGCTGGTGGAAGAGGCAAGCTCTACATTGTTCCCGATTGCCAAGGACGTGAAAATTCAGGTTGAATTTAACCCTGCCACAGTCGCGGAATACCGTTTGATCGGTTATGAAACCCGTAAACTGAACCGCGAGGACTTTAATAATGATGCGGTGGATGCTGGTGATATCGGTGCGGGTCATACTGTTACGGCGATTTATGAAATTACGCCTGTCGGTGGTAATCGTGCGGTCGATGATAGTCGATACAATACATCTACGAGCGTCGAAAAAACGACAATGAATAATGATTTCGGGCAGGAATATGCCTTCCTGAAGATGCGTTATAAATTGCCGAACGAAGATACGTCCAAGCTGATTACAACGCCGATTTCAACGGAAAATGAAGTCATTGGCATGAATGATGTCGAATGTGGCCCGACCGAGCGCTGTGCGGCATGGGCGAGTGATGATGTCCAGTTCTCCACTGCGGTGGCGGCGTTTGGTCAGTTGCTCAAAGGTGGCAAATATATCGGTGATTTTGATTACGATGATGTCATCAGCTTGGCGCAAGAAGGCAAAGGGCAGGATGAATTCGGATACCGCGCGGAGTTTATCCAGCTGGTCCGTCTGGCCAAGACTGCGGATGCTATGGAATAGGGGGGTAAATTTTATTCTCCATACTGTCTAACATTACAGCCCCCGCGGATTTGCGGGGGTTTTTCTTACGGGAAGATTACAAATGTGTAATGTCATTGCCTTTGTAATCAGGCTGCCCTAGTTGGTTTTCCGTGGTTTGAAAAAGACAATAAATCAAGGAGAACGTCTTATGAGAAAACTTATGTTAGCAGCTACATCATTAACAGTAATGGCTTTGGCCGGTGTATCACCAGCGCATGCGGGGCACCATGAAGGTGGACATGATATGGACAAGGCGAAAGCAGAATCCGTTGAAAAACTGGATATCGTAGCAACAGCATCCGCCAATGAAGATTTTTCAACATTGGTCGCGGCTATTCAGGCGGCTGATCTGGTAGAAGCGTTGCAAGGTGACGGTCCGTTTACAGTCTTCGCGCCGACGAACGAAGCTTTTGCGGCATTGCCTGAAGGCGCGTTGGAAGACTTGCTGAAAGCTGAAAACAAAGAAAAGCTGCAAGCTATTCTGCAATATCATGTGGTATCAGGCAAAATCAAAGCCGCTGATATCGCCGAGGGCAGCACGGATGTGGGTACGCTTGAAGGCGATACAGTTGCCGTTGTGAAAAGCGAAGCCGGTGTGACTGTCGACGGTGCCAATGTCACGGCGACGGATATTTACACATCTAACGGTGTGATCCACGTGATTGATAAGGTTATCATGCCTGACTAATCAAAATTCCCTCTCCTACCATAGAAAGTCCCTGCCATTTGGCGGGGGCTTTTTATTTATCAAGAGGCGCGGATTGTGTAGACTAAAGGTATAGAGAGTGTTTGGTAGAGTACCTGAAAACATATGCGAATCTTAAAAATTTTAAACCCGATTTTACTGTTTCTGACAGTGCTTTTGGCGCTGACAGCACGGCATAGCGGCGCACTGGATATGGCATATCTGGGCGATTTACTGTGGCTGTCCGTCTTGTTCGGACTTGCGCTGGGGCTCGGGGTTTATGCGGTTCTGCGCAGCTTTGCTGAGACGTACAGGGTGATGACGTATTTCTGCGGGTTTTTGATGGTGTTTGCACTTGTGGCGACGGTACCGCTATTCTCTGCGCTAGGGCTAACGCTCTCTGCCATGGTGACGCTGCTCCTGATTTTTTATCACAAGGCTTTGCCGTTTGGTGCACGTTTTCAAAAGAGCTGTTTTGCGGCGGTAGTTATTGTTTTATCAATGCTGGTACCGCATAGGGCGGCGCTATCGCTATATGAGGCGAAGCCGAGATGAAACACCTCTACGCGTACAGCATGAGGAGACTATGGGGCAAAAGCTGAGTGGCTATATGTTAGATGATGCAGGCGCCGTTAATTGAGCGCTCTGTCAAATAAATCGCCGGGGTTCAGGCCGTCAAAGAGCGTAGAACTCGATTTACGATGCACAACACCCCCTGTCAGGATCGGCTCGTGATACAGGCGCTCATCTTTGAAGATTAAGACCAGATAGTATTCATATCCCTGTTCTTCGGTATTTATACGGATGGGGGAGCTAAACCCATGTTCACGGGCTGTGACCTTATAGTGTAAGCGATAACCTTTAAGGGTTTGCAGGAACATACTGCCTGCTTTGTGCTCGGGCGTGCCTTCTTGGAACTGTACGTAATCCGTACCATAGAGCGAGCGGACAATATCATTGCGGTTCATCTTATCCAGATCGCCTTCTTTGCGTTCCAGAACGTTAAAGACTTTGTCTCTATGCATGCCCGCATAGATATAATCCAGACGTTTTAAGAAATCTTCTTCGGATTCGTAATAGGTGCTGTTGACTTCGCTCTCGCCGCCCGGGACAGGTAAGTGTCCTGCGCAGCCGCTGATCATGATCAACGCGGCGGCCATAGCCAAATAGAATGTTTTTGATGCGTAACGCCTCAATTATTGCCCCTGTTGTTTGGTAACTGTTCAAATCATTATAGCGTAAATCGAGGGGGAAATGCTAAAGAATTCAAGGCCTTCTCGTTGGTTTTTTGAAGCGGGAATGTGCGGGGATCGGCTCACCCTTTACGACGGCTTCGAAATGCTTATGTAAGTGTGTCATATCGAACTGTATGCCTGTACGTGCGGTAAAACTACGGTCGAAAAAGTGTTGTGCTGTAAGCTTTTTACCGTGATCCTGATGTGTTTCAATGTCCCAGCCTGCTTGTTCACACAGTAGGCCATAAGCCAGAATATTTGACATTTTTGACAGGAATTCATCAGCTGCCAGTGCCGCGGCTTCGGGTTCGCGTCTTAGCTGTCCTAGCTCCATATTGATCTCATCAACCAGTTTGCCGAGTTTCATTTTCTCGGGGTTCATGCTGTAGGGCAGTTCGTGGATGATTTTTTCCAGACGGTCGATATATTCGAAGTCACCCTTGCCTTTTCCTGTCACCATGCGCATAAGCTCCAGCGCTTGAATTTGTTCAGGGCCTTCCCAGACGCGCAGTACCATGGCATCGCGGAATTGACGGGCGACGGGGTATTCTTCGGTGTAGCCGTTGCCACCGACCAGTTCCAATGATTTTTCGCAGCACCACAGGGCTTGCTCGGCTGTTTTGTATTTGGCGAGCGCCGTTAAAATGCGTGTCCATTCTTCGGAGGCGTCGGGTTTATCAGCTGCCAGATCGGAAAAAGCGCGGGCGGATTCAAAGGCCAGCGCTGATCCTGCCTGCCATTCTGTGTGAATGTCCAGAATGCGTTTTTGTACCATTGGGCGGGTGATCAGGGCATCGCCAAAGGTTTTACGGTTTGTTGCCCAGCTGACGGATTCCAGATAGGCGCGGTGCATGACGCCTGCTGCGCTCATGGCGTTGTGTACGCGGGAACAGCCTAGGGCGATCATCATGGCTTTCAGGCCGTGTGGCGGCGGGACAATCTGGAAGGCGACTGTATCTGTGAGTTCGGTTTCCCCTGTCGGTAATGCTTTGGTGCCGAGTTTGTTTTTTAGGTGGCGTACGTTGTAATCGTTCGGCACGCTCCAATCCTCGTCGATGTGACTGGGGACAAGGTAGAGGCCAAGGCCTTTGCCTGTTTTGTCTTCTTCGCGGTCAGGGCGGGCTGTGGCGACCGTCAGAAAGCGATCAAAACCGATGGCGCTGGTGAACCATTTCAGGCCTTGCAGGACGGCATTGCCGTGGCCGTCCACGAAGGCTTTGGTTTCTGTTGCGCCGACATCACTGCCGCTATGGCGTTCTGTTGCCCATGTGCCGCCAATCGGCGTGTTGCCGTCTGTGCGCAGTAATTCGGGCAGGAAGCGTTTTTTGACCGCAGGCGGGGCGAGTTTTGCGATCACCAGTGCCACGGGATGCGTCATGGCATAAGGGCAGCCTGTGGAGATATCGGATTTGCCTGTCATATACTGGGTGATAAACGGCAGCATATGAGATTCAGGCGTGTTTTTATCAAAGCAATCGGCGAGCGTTCCCCATTTATAAAGCTGCTGCTGCACGGCTTTGTAGCGGGCGTTTAGGATAACGTGACCGCGGCGCTGCTCGGGATAGACAGGGTCTGTGACTTTTTGTTCGATGGTTGCGGGGAAATGGCGGTCGCTTTCTTCGGCCTGGGCATCAAGTTCACCCAAGGCAAAGGCACCGATTTCAGAAAGAAGGTCTTTGCGGCGCTCCAGAAATTCAGGGTCTACGCGCTCCAGAAAGTTTTGCAGCGTTTTGTCGGCCTCGAAGCCGTTCATGCCTTGTACGCGTGGTGGAAAAGATACAGCTTTGCCGTCAGACTTTTTATGGTCGGCCATTGATATGCTCCCTGTAAGCGATTAGAAAAACGCCCCCTATTATTTTAATTATGTGGGGGCGGTTTTAAGAATTATAGAACTTCGCGGATTTTTTCCGGCGGGCGCGCGATAACTGCGCCTTTGAATGTGATGACAATCGGACGTTCGATCAGCACAGTTACCAGTGCGTCGTCGTTGTTGGCGTCCAGTTGCAGTTCCTTGTATTTGTCTTCGTTCATACGGATCATGCCTGACGGGCGTACGTTCAGCGCCTTGGCAATGTCCAGAATTTGGGATGCTGTCGGCGGCGCTTTCATATATTCGATGACTTTTGTGTCTACGCCAGAGTCTTGCAGCATTTGCAACGCTTGTCTTGATTTCGAGCATTGCGGGTTGTGATAGATAATCGCCATTAAGTTCTCCCTTTACCTTAATATAAATATGGCTGGAAACCCGATTTATAGCGGGATTCCGTGCGGCTTGTCAAAACTATTTACTTAATTGCTTACAGGGGCAGCTTGCGCAGCAAGCTAGTGAGGAAGCGGGTTTTGTCACTAAATAGTGAGGCGGTGTAGTAAGAGCCAGCGGCGCGCTTGCTGATCTCGCCAAAAGTCGGGTAGGGCGCGATCATATTGGCAATGGCGCCGATCTTGAGTTTTTCGGATATCGCCAGGCCCCAAAGGCCGATCATCTCGCCTGCTTGCGGGGCGACGATGCTGGCACCGAGAATGCGGCCTTTTTTATCGGTGATGACTTTTATCATGCCGTCTGTGCGCTTTTCGGCGATGGCGCGGTCGTTTTCGGCCAGTTTCCAACCAATGACTTTGATGCTGTCGCCGTGCTTATCGCGCGCCATGGCTTCGGTCATACCAACTTGCGCAAGTTCGGGATCGGTATAGGTGACCCATGGCAGGGCGGTGTAATCGGTTTTGGCGGGCAGCCTGAAAATCAGGTTACGGATGATGATG
>LWDU01035171.1_pt1 | contig 56921 bp, 44 predicted proteins | sample 727161 | NCBI WGS metagenome assembly LWDU01 (sample SAMN04566230, study PRJNA314399) | hydrothermal vent metagenome | isolation source: deep sea hydrothermal plume seawater | place: Mexico: Gulf of California, Guaymas Basin | collected 2004-07-11
TGGAAAAACACAAGCCAATATACATAACCGTAACAATCAACAAGGCAACTAAAAATCCACCGAAGCCAGCCTGACCGACACCGAGATTCCATCCGGAAAAGTCTCCGGAGATAACGGCACCAACACCGAGGGCCCAAAGGGACCAGGCTCCAGCATATTTTTTCAGGGTTCGCTTCTCAAAGTACGACTCATCGGCCACATGGTACTCAACCCCACCAGCCGCTTTTTTCGCGTTACCCTGTTCTATCACGGTATCCCCCTGTGCCTCGCATTTGCAGTGGTAGTCATGCTTTCAACCCCAGTCGTACCTCAGCGTTCAGATAACGGGCTACTCCCAGCCATCACTCGCGCTTCTTCGATGTGTTAGTACAAACATTAATGAGGATAGGAAGAACTAACCACGTTTCGGCATCGGTTACCAAATATTTCTCTGCCTTACTTCCACAGGTTTTCTCAGAATCAGATGAATATTGAAATTTAAAGCAGCGAATTTAACCGATGAGTTTTGCTGAGAACCCCGCTTTCGCGCCCGTTTCGTGTCGCTAAATTAAGACAGATCCCGCGCCGCCTGCCTGGCTTGTCCGGGCAATGCCACAAATCCAATATTTACCCTGGCACCCTACTCTGACCCCATCAACTCTATTCTCGGTGTACTGTTACCTGGAACTATGTGTAGGATACCCAAATAGCAAGAACCTCGAATGGGAATTTTTAGCGAGTGATTTCTCCGGGAAGTACATCGTCGTTAGCGGTGCTGCGTCTGGCTTTGGTGCGGCAGTTGTCAGCCGCGCGTCAGGACTCGGAGCCCAGGTAGTCGGGTTGGATATCAACAAAGGCTTGGGCGAATCTGTGGTCAGCGGACGAGGTACTGATGCCTTTCAACACGGAAGAAAGTGGCGCTACCTGGGCCAAGGTGAGCGAGGCTAAAGATGCGTGGATAATGCTTGCACCAGGTCAAAAAAAGCAATCTGGCTAGCCTTCCACTATTGGCTGCTTTTCAGCAGACCGCGATCTCAAAGTTGTGTTTGGTCAAATCCGCCTAGGTCTGTCCAGTAGCTTGTGATCAAGAAACCAGCTTATTTCAACTTCCCTAGGTGCAGCGTTTCCTTATGCGGCGCAGTTGGCCTGTAAGTATGTGTGGAAACACGATTGAAGTAAGCAGCGGTCGCGCCAGTTTCCTGCGCAACGGAAGCCAGACCAGCTCTGCAATCTTGGTTAAATGAGTCTTTCCACCCAACTCTCGCAATAGAAATGAATGACGCAATCGCCCGTCGTCGCCGTCAGTCTCCATGATGATGCACTCGTTGGCAAGGAACTCGATTATAGTCAGGTCGCTGACCTGGCCCCGGCCGAATGAAGGGCTCACCAACTTAAAGGTGGTTCCTGGCCCGAGGGGGCCGCTCGAGGTCTGTTCGAGCTCCAGTTCATGGCCCGCCCATTCCCTATGACGATTGAAATCCGCCAAATAAGCGAAGACGCACTCAGCCGATGCTACGATGTTGATCTCCCGCTGGACTTTATTCACGATTGTTCTTTACCCTTACTTGGTTCTGGTGAGTTCCGGTGAAGCTGTTATGGGCCTGATTTCTGTTCCAGATGGATATTCATGAATTATGCGTCGATTCTCATCAATAAAACAATATTCGCACCATAAGTTCTTTCAGCATTCAGAAAAAGTGGCTTCATCCTTCTAATGCCACGCCTGCATGACTACCCTGGTCTGTGTTCAACTCCGCCAGCCTGGTCATGTTCAATCTCGCGAACCTATGCTGAGATCGACAGCACCACAATATTGCATTCGTTGAGTCGGCTCCGCTTAAGGTACGACATTGGGTCGGTGTTATGTGATCGTCAGGGTACATTGTTTTAAACATAAAAGGCTTGAGTCAATTTTTGTGATCCCTGGTATTCATGCTTGTAACAATTCTATATCTGCCTAATCGTGTTCGACTGTCCATGCTAGAAAGTGAGACATCGGTTAGGGCCCGTTGAAATCTGCTCGACTATCACCCTCTTTATAGAGCCAAGATATTTGTGCAGTCGTTAAGAAAAGCGGTTTAAACTACTTGTCCTCGCATCTGTTTATTACCGCTGGTCTTGACTAAGTGATAAGAATACCAGCACAGATCGAGCCGCCCATAGATAAAATGGAGGGAAAGGTTATGGCGACGCGACCTGAAATCTGGATCGGGCATGTCGATTTACGGACAACTAATCTTAAGGGCTCCTCGAAGTTTCTTGAGGACGTCGGTTTAAGGCATGTATTTGCCAATGAAGAAATGGCGATTGTAGAACTAAGGGGCGGTACACATCTCATCATGTTTGAGCGAGATAAGCTTGAAAACTCTGAAAGCTACTTTGATTTCATGATAGAAGATATCGATGTTTTGCATTCCAGACTGGATAAATTGGGCTACCCTGTCACAGACATCGAAAGAGGCGAGATACATGACACCTTTTCTGTGAGGGAGCCCGGTGGTAATAGAATTCGCGTTAATTCAAGTCATGTGGATGATCATGCAGCGGTGTAGGCTTGTATTAAAAGTGGATACTCACAGACAGATAACCTACTCATAATAGGCGACAATAACCGCATAAGTGTTTTTTGGAAATCTAGATTGCAAACAGAAGTACCGCGCTAGTGCACGCAGACCGAGATTCTGACGAGTCAGGGTTGCAGCGCACTGGCAAGGGATCGAAATTGACCTGCGGGTCAAGGACTATCACATCAATGCCGCGACCCGCCAGATAGACCGCGGCGACACAAGGGCGACGAGCCTGCGCCGGATACTGCCTCAGCAGACGCAAGCGCTGCCTGCTACCCTTTTATCGCTGCAGTTTTTAAGAGCGGCTTTTGAATGCAGAAACGCGACGCGCAGGTTCGACGCTAAGGCTGTAGTTCATTCAGCGGTATAGATAATTTCACACATTTCAAAATTATCAGAGATCACTTCCTCAACCAGGGCTGATGCTGAAGCCCAAATACTCATCCAGGCCGCATCAGCGTACGCTTCATCTAGAATCCTGCCTGCTGCAGAACTGGAAGGACTTGCGGCTCTGAGGTGGTAGGCTTCGTGTGTTCCTCCACCAATAGGCTGAAAAACACCTAGATTGATTGTATGACCTACAGATCTGAGTGCCTTTTCAAGCTTTGCAATCTGCGCAACAAATGACTGAATATTGTTATTAGCAATCTTCAGCCTCCATAAACGTTCAAACCCAGGCTCGAGGATATATTCCTTTAAAGGCTTAAAGATTGCGGAGTACTTCACTTGCCTTAGGGCCATTAGTTCAGCGGTGGCCTGGAAAGGGTCATACTTGTCCGTGGCTGCTATGGCATCGACCATTGAGTCATAACCATTCCAAACAAACATCTGCCCAGGATAGTCATTACCGGTCTTTGTCACACACACACCCGCTACTGAGGAGCCAATAGCCTTAAAGGGCGCATCATTAGCTTTCAAAGCAGCAATGTAAGCGTCAACGTTTGTTGCCTGAACCATGAGCGTGGTAAAAGCGCCGTCACCAACTGGCACGGGTTCGTGTTGATCAGCGAATAATGACCAGGAAGCAGCCAAAACTAGAAAAGGAACGAGCAATTTCATTTTCTCTTACCTTCTTTGTAAATAGGAGTGATAACGAATACACCATAGCCATTTCAATTGATCAGGTCCAGATTAGTTCGATTTTGGTAACTGCCGGGGAGAAGTTGCATTTTACCTGATTCCTACCTATTAAATTATTCTGGCTAGGTAATAATCGCTGTGCAGTTTAAGCACCTGCAATCCCTTATAATCGTTTAGTTTCTTCCCATTGGATAACAGGTTAAGTTATCCAACCGATTAACTTCAACTCGAATTCGGCACTATGTTAAAGAAAACACTGATCGGTATAGCCACCCTCATTTTAATTGTTGCAGTGCCTATTTCATTCCTCGGTTACAAATTTTCTCAATCCGGTGATGACTACGGGGAAGAACGACAGCTAGAGAACGCACAAACTGTGCGTAGCACCACCTATGGGGATGTTGTTGGTTTTGTCGATATCTCAGGCTCGCATACCTGGATGGGCATTCCATTTGCAACGCCGCCTATCGGCGATTTACGCTGGAAAGCACCAACGAAACCGAAAGCATGGCAAGGCACACGTGCTGCGTTGCAGGCTTCTGATCGGTGTAAACAGATCAGCTCACCCGGCGAGAGCAGACCACCTGAAGAACTAGGCAAGCCAATTGGTTCAGAGGACTGCCTCTATCTGAATATCTTTGCACCGGAAATCCCCAAGCATGATGTGCCGACCAAAGAGGCCAGATTACCGGTCATGGTGTACGTTCACGGTGGCGGCAACGTTGCCGGATATGCCAATCAATTTAAATACTCCGGTCGAAACCTGGCCAGAAATCACAACGTTATTATTGTCAACTTTAACTACCGGCTTGGTCTCTTTGGTTGGTTCACACATCCGTCCCTCAACAGCGACGGTTCACCTGAAGACCAATCTGGTAACTATGGCATCCTCGATTGCCTAGCCGCATTACAATGGGTGCAGGACAACATAGCAGCTTTTGGCGGTGACCCGACCAACGTGACCTTATTCGGCGAGTCTGCTGGCGGCATGAATATCTTTGCCATTCTCGCTTCGGAGCAAGGCCAGGGACTTTTTCACAAAGCCATCATCCAAAGCGGCCTACCCATTTCAATACCCCTGGATCTGGCACAGAACTATATCGAAGATTCTGGACACGTGAACAGTGGCCGGGAGATCACAAATCAACTGCTCATCGCCGATGGCTTGGCCTCATCAAGACAAAATGCGGTATCACATCAAAACCAGATGGCTGATTCAGAGATAAGCGGCTACCTAAAAGCAAAAACAGCGAACGAAGTTTTAATGCTTCTGGGTACTGAAGGTATGCCTGAACTTCCCATGATTTTTCGTGACGGTACGGTGGTACCTACTACGGATTTGATGGAAGTGTTCGGTAATGCCGATAACTACAATGCCGTCCCTATCATGATCGGCACCAATCGAGATGAATTCAAACCATTTTTCATTGGCGACAGAAGCCTGGTCGCTTTAGATATGGGCTTTGTGCCAAGAATCATTGATGATGCACACTTCCACGCCGTCACAGGTTACTTTAACGATTCCTGGAAAGCGCGAGGCGTTGACGAGGCCGCCATGCAACTGGTTGCATCACAAGCCGAAGCCGTATTTGCCTATCGGTTTGACTGGGACGAGTTACCGACTGTGCTCGGCGTTGATCTGTCGGTGTTAATAGGTGCAATGCATGCCGCCGAAATACCGTTTATTTTCGAAAGCTTCGATGATCGATTGATGAACTGGGTTTTGTTCTCGGATGACAATATTCCCAGCCGGACTGAGTTATCCCAGAAAATGTCATCTTACTGGGCTGAGTTTGCCTACAACAGCTCACCCGGGAAAGGTCGTGATGGCACACAAACTCCATGGCAACCGTGGAATAACAATCCCGACCAGGGGAAATTTATCATGCTCGATAGTGAGCGCGGTGGTGGAATACGTATGAACAATGATGCAGTTACTTTTGCCGTGCTCAAACAACGTCTGCTCCTGGACACTTCATTTCCGAACGCCGCAGCCAAAAGCAAGATCTATGATTGTGTATTTAGGGATAGCCAATACTGGCATGAACAAGAATTTCTCAACCTGGGTGGCGAGACCTGTGATATCCCTATCTTCCAGTTCCTGAGGCTCTAACCCACCTAACTGGCCAGCTGACTACCATCTCAAGGGAGTACTAAGCCTATCGTCTAGCCTGGATAGGCCCATTGCCCGTCAAGCGATCAGCCTGTTCACATTAGCGCAGTGGCTTCATCAGTCGTCTTTTCTAAACAGACCTTTGAGTTTATTGATGCCTTCAATCGCCGTTTTACCGAGTTTTTCACGCAGCTTCGTCTTCGCCCGCTGCCCGGCGATGTCGGCAATAGCATCACTGACAGTACTGGCAACCAGCGACGTTAGTTGCAGTGCAATTTCTGCGCCCACTTCATCAGGGGTCTTGCCATCAGTAGCTGAGCCAATGCGCTTGAGGTTGAAACCCGGCAAAGACAAGTCGTGATTGCCCAGGGTGTCACTACGCAATTCGAGACTACCATCAGCAAATTTGATCCGTTTGATGGCCAGTTCTACATCTGCACTATCGCTCGCGGCTGCTCCATCGAAGGCCTCAGACTCGGGCATCCCATCGAGCAGTGACTGAACATTGGTTTGAGTGCCTCTTTGTTCAACCAGCACCTGGGCGCCCATTACAGAAATTTCATTGATGACATAAACGGTGCTGGTCAGGCTGGCAACATCAATAGCGACATTAATCGCTTCCATGGTGAACAAATTACCATCAGAAAAGCCGACGGGGTTCGCAACGGTTAAACCAGAAAGTGCCGCAGAGCCCTCCTGAAGATCAACCTTGACCTCACGCACCCTTATCTCGGTGCCCATTACGTCCGAACCCACTTGTTCAATGGCTTGTTTCACTAGACCGTCCAAATTTTCCAGCAAATACAAGCCAGCACCCACTACAGCAAGAATCAAAAACAGGACTACACCACCAACTACCTTAGCCACGATCAGCCCCCACATCTTAAGAAACAGACATAGGATAACAGTACAGCAGGGACACTAAAACGTTATGCAAACGAAACGGGCTAAAGTACGAGGCGCAGGGCTTGGCTTTGCTCAAGAGGCGACAAGAAGGATTTATGATCGAGCATCAAATCCAATGCTCATGAGGCGTCGTCATAAGGCGTCATAGCCAATAAAAAGACGTTAAACAATTTAGTATTGGTGCGACCGTCTCCTTGCCTATGTTCAACCAGAGATTCTTGCGCTTGAACCGTATGAAGCAACGTGGTTTAAATTCTATTTCCAGAAGGGTTAACCCAGATAATTTGCTTTTGACTCGTTGGCAATCAAATCATGAGGGTCGAAAATACAGTTTCCAAATAAAGCGGGTCTTCGATACCAGCCTGGTTCAGTAAGCAAACTGATCGACGCGGCATGCCGCCTGGCTCAAGCCTTTACCACGAATGAATTTAGGATCGAGCCAACGCTCAACGGCTTCAATTTCCCATCCTGAGCACAATCGTTCTACCGGCACCTGTGAAAGTGCCAGCCAGATACCCCTATAACCCACCGGGAAACCATTATCGTTGAACGTGTAACCATAAACACGGCAAAGGCCATCGCCTTCCGGATAATCACCGATATAGGACAACCACGGAGTCTCTATCCGTACCTGTTCGCGCAGGTGTTGCTGGCAGGTTGCGATGAAGTTACCCAGATCCCAATCTGGGATCGCTCGCTCACTCTTGGTTTTTCCACCGGGTAATTGCAAGCCACCCTCTGTCTCAAGAAAAAACACTTCTGTTTCCTCGCGCTCACGCAGCAGTACCGCTCTGGTAGTCGCAATCTCTCGATCACTATGTACAGCGATCAGCTTTCGGCCTTCTACGCTGAGCGCGTTGGCGACATCATCGTGAAACAAATAATAACCCGTGGCCGGTGGGTAGGATGCTGCGGCGTATTTATTGAACAGACCGACGCGGTGATGACTCGAACGGTTGGGGTCTGCGCGATGCCAAAGGTGCATGTTCATTAACAGCAAGTCACCTCGCTGCAAGCCTGGGTCGATGAATTCATGAGCTTCTGGCCTGATCGCCGGTTCAACCTCAAGGCAGGGTGTTTTCCCTGGATGAACCCTTTCAGTCCGGTGTGAACCGGGTGCCACATAAAGCGGACCGGCTGCTTCGTTAAAATCACAGAAAGGAACGATGGTGAACAGCCAATGCATCGAACTGCCCACCGGGCGCCAGCGTTTATAATCGTGATGCGCGGGCAGGCCAGCACCGTCAGGGGTGCGGTCATAGATTACATAGGCGGTCAGTACTGGATCGTCTGACAGCAGGTCACGTGCAGAACTGACGATGGTTTCATGCTCAATAACAAACGCCAGATCCGGATCGCGAGCGGACTGGGTTGCCAAAGTATAGCGGCCGGGATCCGGGTATACTGGCGCGTTGGGATCGAGGGTACCATCAAGCGGTGGGTTATTTGCGACTCCCTGCTCGAGGCGTTTAATATCTATCTCATCAATTGCCCCTTTGAGAATCAAGTATCCCTGATCATTAAATTGTTCGATTTGCGTTTTACTTAACATAGTAGTCACATTGTTGAACTGATAATAAAGATTTTGATTGACCGCATTCCTGATCTAATGGCCTTGCCAACCTGCAAGATAACCCTTTTTCCCAACTGAGGCATTGCTTATATTTGCTCTGACCCATTGCCGAAAGGAAATCCTTTCGAACACGACATAAGGTCAACCCTTCTCGGCGACGATTCTCCAGTTCAAATCTGCTATTTTAGCTTTCTCGGCATCGGTCCAGGCTTGTCCACCTGTCTGAAGTAAATCTAGTGATTCTTCGACCCAGGGCGGGAGAATTCGTATCGCCTCCAGGCCGCGAACCAACTTTCGACCCATCAGGATCAAATCGCGCTTTTGTTCACAAATTGGCCAGGCCTCACTTTTTGAAGGTGCTGATAAAAGCACTTGGAAGCCTGCTCTTTCCAGAGCAGCACAGACATCAGACGGATACATCGACTGCGTCGCCGCCAGGGTAGGCAGGTAGCATCTGTGAAGAGCTACATGTTCCGGGTTAGTCCAATCGAAATAAGGCGTCAACAGGTATTCAGAACAGGCATATCGAGCACCGGGTTTCAATACCCGGTACATTTCCCGTGTATGTGCATCCAGCTCTTCTTTCTTGAAGAAAGGCCAAACAGCCTGGATGGAAAAGCATCCATCAAAACTGTCTGATTGGTACTCAAGGGGCTTATGGTGATCACCCGTTTTGAAGTGAAGTCGATCGCTCATGCCACATTCGGCAGCCCATTCAACTGCGTTTTCAAGCTGGTTCGGGTCGATGTTGTAGCCCGATACCTGGCCACCGGTCAGTGTGGCAAAGTGATGGGCAACCCGTCCTCTTCCACATCCCATGTCTAACAAATGGGATTTATCAGCGTTCTTTAGATTGAGCTCTGATAACAGAGCTTGTTCGCATAGCAGCTGATTCTGGTACAGCCCTTCTGAATCATTCAGTTGCGGTGGGATGTAAAGTTTTTCCAGATCAAACACCGACAGCATGTTGTTCAAGACCTTGTAATAGTCTGCCACTGCTTTGGTCTCATCTGCTGTCTCGGTCTTCTCACCGCCCTGCATCCGCTGAAAGAAACGATAGGCGTCAATACAAGCTTGTTTATCCTCTTCGGGTAATGTCGCTAAACGTCTCAGTCCGGTAATCGCGGTCTTGATTCTGTACCAATTCAACTTATGCGCCTTCCTTTACATTTATTACATTTGTTGCATTTGTGTCGAGCCTGGGGTTAAAGGACTCAAACCCTGTTCTTAAATTCGGTATCACCAATCTAAGCGCTCTGACAAGTTAGCTAATGGGGTCAGTCGATTAGAGCAATTAGGAGATATAGGTAACGCCGGCAGATGAGCCTTTGCTGGATAGCATAAGGACTGCATTAGCTACCCGCCCTGACTGCAAAGGCAAACCTGGCGTAGATCGATGCCAGATATCCAAAAAGCACACAAATACAACCATAAACGGGGAAAAAACCCTGACCTAACAACTCCCTGGGTGCTCTGGCCCAGAACAGGGCAAAAAAGGTGTGCGCACAAATGACAACTGCTATCCAGAAAAGTATGCTCCTGGCCCACAATTTGTCACCCAGGCCATAATAACCAAGGTTTGCAAGTAGGATGGCGCCACCGAGCAAAGCAGTCGGTATGACGTAGTGCTTGCCGATCGCGAACGTATATACAACCCCTAGAAAAACTGCGCACGCCGCCGCAAGGGTTAGCCACTCCAAAGAATAATTGAGTGTAACTTTTCCTTTCATCATGTGAGGTCTCTTTCTGCCAAGAAGTTCAGTTTATATCGTTTTGACTTAAGCCGTTATCACCTCAGCAAAACAACTTAGGGGGTTAGGCCACTCTGACCCCATTTAATTCGAGCTAAGCGATAATGCCTTTCTCTCGAAGTTGATCTATCCTGCTCTGCGGTAATGAAAATTCCTTTAACACTTCATCCGTATTCTCGCCGTGGCCCGGGCTCGGTCGAGCGGGTGTCAGTCGTTCGCCTCCGAACCTGGCTGGCGATTTAATAATCCGCATTTTGCCCATGATTGGATGATCCATAACACCCGCAGTGTCATTAGCAACCACCTGTTCCTGAGCCAGCACTTCATCCTTACTAAGGCAGCGAGCACACGGCACATCAGCCTCTTTTAGTTTTTCAATAATCTCCTGGGTGGTGTATTGCAGGTACGCATGGGCCACCAGGTCTTTGAACTCAGCCAGGTTGGCAATCAGCTTTTCAAACGAATTAAAACGCTCATCTGCTAAAAGGTGCTCCATGCCCACCGCGATCAGCGATCGCATCTGCATCTCTTCGTTTCCGGCTGAAATAGTAACGCCGCCGTCTTTGGTCACGGTTAGTTCATACAGCAGATCAATAAGCAGCGGGCCTCGCTCATGATCCGCATCGAGCAGCGTGTGGTTCTGAAACCCATCCGGAAAGATAAAAAACAAGCCCGCGTCCAGCATCGACAAGTCAATGTGCTGGCCTGCTCCTGTCTTCTCGCGAACATACAACGCACAGGTCGCCGCCTGGCAGGCAGTGTAGGCGGTAATCTTGTCGCAGATCAGCGTTCTGAAAAAAGCAGGCTCGCCATCCTTGCCTTGCGTTGCAGCCAGACCCGCCTGCGCCTGAATGATGGGATCGTAAGCAGGCGCCCCACCCAGTGGTCCTTCTTTTCCAAATCCAGAAATCGCTGTGTAAATAAGCCTGGGATTTAATGCCCGTAATGTCTCACTGCTCAGATTCAGTTTATCCATAACGCCTGGGCGAAAATTATGAATAAAGATATCCACTTCAGGAATCATCTCACGAATCAGCATCTGACCCGCTTCGTCTTTCAGATTTACCCGCATGGACTGTTTGCCTCGATTACAGTTAGCAAACAGGGAAGATATACCGCCCTTGTTAGCACCAATGTAGCGCATAGGATCACCCACATTCATAGGCTCAACTTTGATTACGCGTGCGCCCTGCTCCGCCATCATCATTGCTGCAAAGGAAGCGGTAATCATGGTAGAAAATTCCAGAACTGTAATTCCTTCTAGTGGTTTCATAGGCTAGTCCTCTTTATCAGTCCAGAAATTCTACGACATTCTCGCACAAGCGTCCTGCCCTGTAAGAACAACTGAACAGAACAAACTGACAGTGCACTGGTATTTCCCAGCCCACCCCACACAAACCGCCGATCTATACCTGGTTTAATGAGAGCTACCGCCACGCACGATCTTACCCCTGATTTGCAAGAATTAACCATGGTTGCGCGCCGACACCAACATAAACAGAAAGACATTTTAACGGTATTCAATATAATGGCTAAGCACATAATCAACTTCCAGTATCACAACCACCTTGGGAACAACTTCAATTGCCTAATTTGAATTTAACTATGATACGCCCATTTATACTCGGCTTATTCTGCTTGGCCTGTACCTCACTGCGAGCAGAGGATCGACCAAATATCGTACTCATTCTGGTCGACGATGCAGGACTTATGGATTTTGGCGGTTTCGGTGGAGAGGCAAACACGCCCAATATTGACGCATTGGCGGAATCTGGCGTTCGCTTTGCTAATTACCACACGTCACCGCTCTGCGCGCCTTCCCGGGCTATGTTATTGACAGGCGTTGATAATCACCAGACCGGGATAGGAACTATCCCCGAGATTGTAACGGCAACACAGTCCGAGCAGGCAGGCTACGCCATGGTATTGGTGCCGCAAATAAGGACGGTGGCAGATAAGCTTCGGAAAGCTGGTTATCACACTTATATGGCAGGTAAGTGGCATCTAGGCAATGAAGGCCAACAATTACCAGTGCAACATGGCTTTGACAGGTCTTTTGCACTGGATGCTTCCGGCGCAGATAACTGGGAACAGAAATCTTACATGCCCTATTACGAAAACGCGCCCTGGTTTGAAGGTAATCAAGCGGCCGAGTTACCTGACGACTTTTATTCATCACAGTTTCTCGTCGATAAAATGGTGGAATATATCGGTCCTGAGCCTACCGTCCCAGGTAAGGACGCGCCATTTTTTGCTTATCTGGCGTTTCAGGCAATTCACATCCCGGTGCAGGCTCCCAAAGAATTTACCGATCATTACGAAGGCGTATACAAAGATGGCTGGCAGCAATTGAGACAGCAAAGATTGGAAAAAGGCAAAACATTAGGGTTGATTCCGGTTCAAGCCCAACTTGCTAAGCCACCGGCATTTTTGCGTGACTGGCAGACGCTGGATGCTGAACAAAAGCAACTATTCGAACGTTCGATGATGGTGAATGCCGGAATGTTGGAAGCGATGGATCACCATATCGGCAGGCTAATAGCTCACCTTAAATCACTCAACAAGTTCGACGATACTGTCTTTATTATCACGTCGGACAATGGGCCGGAGTTCAACCACCCTGTGAGCGCTGCTGTCATGAAAGCCTGGATGTATTTCAACGGTTACAATGCAAGTATAGAAACCCTGGGTGAACGCGGCTCGCTAGCGGCCATTGGACCCGAATGGGCGATTGCAGCCTCAACCCCTGGTAATCTCTTTAAATTTTATGCCAGTGAAGGTGGCCAGCGGGTACCCCTGATTATATCCGGCGCTGGCCAAAAACAGACTGGCTTTCACAAGGCACTTACCTTCGTACAAGACATCACGCCAACTATCCTGGAATTAGCCAACGTTTCTGCTGAGATTCAAAGCCAGGGTACACCCATGGATGGCAGGTCACTTGGACCCTTGTTAACCGGTTCTGAACTGCAGGTCTATGGCGAGGAAGACGTGATTGGCATGGAAGTTTCCGGCAATGCATCGCTGTTTAAAGGCGAGTACAAGATAACGTTTAACACGCTGCCACATGGTTCCGCCAAATGGGGGCTGTATCATCTCGCCAGCGATCCGGGAGAAGCAAACGACCTGTCACTTAAGTTACCCGAGTTAAAGGCGGATATGCTTGCTGATTATCGGGATTATGCTGAACGAAAGAAAGTAGTGAGTATGCCGGCAGACTTCAACCCTTTGAAACAAATCATGGCGACGGTATTACCGCGACTTTTTAATCGTAATATAACCCGTATTGTGATTGGCCTGTTTGCTCTGGCTGCACTAACTTTTCTGTATGTTAGATTGACAGGCAACCGACCATAACGGGTGTCGGAAGCTGATACTAACTGTCTGGTATCGCTGAATTAACTTCGCAAGCACCACACTAGGGGCTTGCTCCCTGTCTGGTAAATAGTTATTTCAAGGCGTATTTTTTCCCAGATTACAAGAGCCTCATGCATGATAGAGTCATCTGGCACAGGCAGAGCTGTGCTGCCAAATACCTGGCCGCGTCTGTATCCTGCAGGCGCTTCTTCGCCGACCAGAACCGCACCTGTATTTGGTAGTTTATCAACCTAGGGTTTTCTATTTCTCACCTCACAGTCGGATACTTTCAATTCACTGAGTGGTCATTGTATTTCAGTCATCACCGGCTCGCGGTGCTGTAAATCAAAAGAAGTTAAGAATCCTATTACACCTATAGGTTAACGGGAAACACGGATTCTTGATGTAGATCAATTTCAAAACATGACGGTGTTGTTAACGTAGCAACCATTCAAAATGGCAAGGAGCTATGTATGGATCAGGTAGTATTTTTCATTTGTTCAGGACTCGCGGTAATCTCGGTCACAGGTATAATAGCAACATTGATTTTGATCGCTTCGGGTAAGATCGAGGTCTAATGCTTTGGTTCAGATCGCACGAGAATAACGCGTGGTGGTTTTCGGCCTGTGCAGGTATTTATCGAACACCATACAGACGTTTCTTATGAGTAGTCGACCGGAATGGCTCACCCTGACTCCTTGCTCATTGATCCTACATAACCCATCTTGAACCAGTGGTCGAAGCGCCACTAGTTCCTTGGCAAAGTAGGTTGCAAACTCAATATCAAAAACTTCTTCGATATCAGCAAAGCGTAAATTGAACTGGCAGATAAGGGCCTTGATGACTGCCTGTCTAATCAAGTCATCGCCGCTCAGCACAATCCCTTTTTCCACAGGCAGTTTGTCTGCTTCTAGCAGTTTCTGATACTGCTCTAGCTGTTTCACATTTTGGCTGAAGGTAGTGCCAATATGACTGATGCCAGTAATACCAAATGCAATCAGATCGCAATCTGCCTGGGTAGAATAACCCTGAAAATTCCTTTGTAAGGTTCCATTCTTCTGGGCAAGGCATAAAGCATCATCTGGCTTTGCGAAATGATCCATGCCGATATTCTGGTAACCTTCAGAGGTCAGCTCTTCTATGCACAATTGAAGGATATCCAGCTTCTCGTCCGCAGTAGGCAAGTCAGAGACCAAAATTCGTTTCTGTGGATGGAAACGCTCCGGCAGGTGGGCGTAATTGTAGATCGAGATTCGATCAGGATTAAGAATTACCACCTGCTGCAGCGTCTTTAGAAAGGATTGTGTAGACTGATGCGGCAACCCATAAATAAGATCGACCGATACTGATTTGAATCCAGATCTATTGGCAGCCTCAATTACTTGTTTTGTTTGGCTAAATGACTGTTTACGATTAACTGCTGTTTGAACTTTTTTGTTGAAGTCCTGTATGCCCAGGGACAAACGGTTAAACCCGCACTCTCTCAGGTGACGAATTCGATCCGGGTTAACGGTTCTCGGGTCAATCTCGATACTGAATTCACCATCTTCGTCTGATCGTATTTCAAAACTGTCGCGTATAGCATACATCAACCCCGAGATCTCATCATCATCCAGAAAGGTTGGCGTTCCGCCACCCCAATGCAGTTGTGATACTTTCCTTGTTGCAAATTTAGGCGCTTGAAGCGCGATCTCTTTTGAAAGTAGATTTAAATAATTGGTAGCCAGTTTCCGTTTGCGAGTCACAATCTTGTTGCAGGCACAGTAATAACATAGCGTAGCGCAGAAGGGGATGTGGAAATAGAGCGAGAGATCCCTGTTCTTTAGATCGGACTCTTCTATTGCCCATAGAAGTTTTTGCTCATCAAAGTCAGTGAACTGCAGGGCAGTCGGATACGAAGTATAGCGCGGGCCACTAACGTTATATCGATGAACCAGTTCAGGATCCAGAAAGAATACTGGTGTTTTGGATTGTGGCATAATCAGTCTCGTTTAAGCCTGCTCAGTGTATGGAAACTGATTGAAACTAACCTTGACCTGAATCAAGCGCTCAACTTAAAGCCTTAAGCCCTTTTCTCCACAATGGCAATTCTCCTGCCAGTCCAGGATGCGACCTTGGAAACTTTGGAGCCGACGCAGGTTTGTCGCAGTTTGTTTTCCATGCGGCTGATAATCCTGACAACACCAGCTTCAGCTGAAATGGTATCAATCCACGAACTCAATTAGTTCGGCTGCAATAAAATATCACAGGGGAGTTGATTTATTTTGCCGATCCTGAATCCAGTGAATGTACTGGCATAATCCTCCACCTAAGCGTGTACAGTGGGTTAGGCTCCAGGGAATGCCCGGCACGAAGCTGGCATTCATGAAAGAGAATGTGTTGAATCCATACCTAGTGTAACTAGCTTCAGCAAAAATGCTGTAAAGTAACGGCAGATTCAAAACAGTGACAGACAAGAGATGTTGAGCACGTTCTTTGAAGCCTAGGTCGACCTTCTTCGCCACAGTTTCAAAACCAACCAGCTCAAATAAACCAAGCCCACTAATCCCAGTAGCAACTGTGCCGCAGGCAGATACTGACTGATCCGTGAAATCTCTACTAATTCAGTACTTACCTCCTGATACTGCTGAAAAGCTTTATAGGCATTAAACTCTAAAGGCCATTCAGTCTCATTATTAGAGGGACCAGGGTAATGAGCGGCCCCCAATCGTCCGTCTACTTTCTGACAGCAGCGCTATGCCAATTAAAGCGACCATGCTTAAGGTAATGATACCATCGACAGTAGGCCAAGTAATGACCACTCTACCTCCTATAAGCCTAATAAATAATACTTACATAAATACAATTGATTTTACAGTGGTATAAAAATTCATACTATATATCTTGATTAATATGAATTGAACCGCATATCATTGGTACTCTAATCAAATTTATTGTCTTGGCCATGCCCCAAACAGAAAAATTTGTTGTTTCTTGCAGTCACTGCGGCTTGAATGCGCTTTGTATCCCCACTTCTCTCACCAGCGAAGAAATAGAGGTTCTCAATACAGAAATTAAGCGCGCAAAACCTCTCCACAAAAATAGTGTAGTTTTTGAAACAGGAGATCCGTTCACATCTATCTATGCTGTTCGTTCAGGCGCCCTAAAAGCTTACAGTATTGATGAAAATGGAGAAGAGTATGTCGTCGGATTCTTCCTCCCAGGTGAGCTTATTGGCCTGGATTCAATCGACAGTGGAGTGCACCTCAACACAGCAAAAGCACTTGAAACTTCTACCCTGTGTGAAATACCTTTTGACCAGGTGGAAACACTTTCTAAGAAAATTCACAATCTTCAAAAGCATATGTATCGCATCTTGAGCCGTGAAATCGGAGAGGATCAGAAACTCCAGTTGCTACTAGGAAAAAAGACAGCAGAAGAAAAAATTGGCACGTTCATACTTAACTTGTCCCAGCGTTACCAGCAGCGTCATCTATCAGCGACTTTGCTTCGATTGCCGATGGCAAGGACTGACATTGCCAATTACCTAGGCTTGGCAGTGGAAACCGTGAGTCGAATTATCACGCGTTTACAAGCTCAAAAGATACTCAAGGTTGATGGCAAAGATATCGAGATTCTGGACTACAAACAATTGTGTATAGTGGCGCATAGCCAATGCGTTGTGGATACATAATATTCGGCCAGGTCATCTGAGTACCGCAGCGTCTGCGGTTTTAACCGTTATACCAGAGTTCCTGTCAGTTATTGGGTAAAACGCTGTTTCTTTTAGTAGTTCAGACCAAGTCATTGATTTCGGTCAATGACTTGTGCGCATAGGTCTTAGATCATTTTGAACCATGCAGATCTTAACTATTAACTTTGACCGAGCCTTGTCCGATGCAATTATCTGTGAAATCGGAGATGTTGTCTGTCGTGCAGCAAACATTGAAGAAGCCTACAAATATATCTCAGATACAGATTTCTCCATCATCATCAGTTCCTTGGAACCGGGATATGGTATCCAGCAGGAAGGTCTAGCAAGGTTGCTGGAAATAACATCGATATCTACTCGAATCTTGATCGTTGGTGAGGTAGCTAGCTTAGCTGATCGCTGCGCATGGCAGGATCAGGGTATTGAATTTATTGGTAGTCCTTCTCAAACAGTATTCCTGCAATTGATCAGAGCGAGTAGCATAAAGCCCACCGGTTAAATGTCGTTGCTGTGGTTCTTGTCAAACCTTGGATCGCGCTGGTATGGGCATCCCTTTGAAATCTGAACCAGTCCCGTACTGCGCCTAGGATGATAGACAGCAAAGCTCTATAGTCTAATCCCCTCTCGGTTGATTTGGATCAATTCTTTCTACTTCCAGAAATTCTAAATTGGTTTTGTATTCTGACAAAAGGAAAGTTAATGTGCCTAAAATTCTTGTGGTTATGGATCCGGATGAAACGCAACACTCTGCATTGAATCGAATAAAAGAGACTCCCATCGGACAGAGTCACTTCAAAGTGGTGTACTACCTTTCCCAAACCGTAACATTAGAAAATGCTCACAGTTTCCTGAAGGTACTTAAAGAGAAAAAAAACTGGTTAGCAAATATCGTGCAACCGCTAGTAGATGAAGGCCACGATATCGAGACTGAAGTAAAGTTGTTTTACCGACTTTATGAAGCCATTATCTGTAGCGCTTACGAATTTGAAGCGGATTTTATTTTCAAGCCACTACGCCAGCACAGTTCCCTGCGACGAGCATTGTTTACCTCTACCGACTGGAATCTCATCAGATTTTGCCCATGCCCGTTATTGCTGGTGAACGGATCTGATACTTTAGGGGGAAGCTCAGTTTTGGCGGCTATTGATCTCGCAGGCCGGAACAGTGCTCACGAGAATCTGAACCGAATAATTCTAGAACACGCCGGGCTAATTGCCGAGCTTCTGGGTTCAACTGTCCATATGGTGAACGCGTACAGTTCTGTTTCAGTACCCACTGGGAGTGTTGCATTTCCTGATCCGTCTACTTATCAGATTATTCAGGGTAAAAGAGATCTGTTGCTTGAGCGTGGCTTTAGTTTAGCGGCCGAAGTGGGAATTCCTGAGGACAAAGTGCATTTATGTGAAGGAGCAGAGAGTCTTGTCATTAGTGAATGTGCCCAGGAAGTTGATGCCGGCATTATCGTGATTGGAACCGTCGCCCGTTCTGGCATGGCTGGGCTCTTCATCGGTAACACAGCAGAAAGGGTGGTGGAATGTGCAGAATGTGATGTATTCGTGGTTAAACCATTGGGATTTGTTTCACCGATCACTCCTGCAAGTCTAGAAACCGACTCGGCAATGATTAACCCAAGGCATAGTGCCGCCTAATGCTGTTTAAGCCCAGGCATAGCATAGTGATACTTCATGAATAGAATTCCGGGGGTCATTACGATTTGCCAGGCGAGCCGTAGTTCATCTCGGTATTCCGGGTCTAGCTCCGCTACTGCCTTGAGCAACGCCTCTAACCAGATATCATATAGTTCAGGTGGGATGTCATAGTGATTTTGGTTGTGGGTCAGGGCGATGGAAGAAAGATAGTCATTATCACTTCTTAGTAAGTAAAAGCTTATCAAGTGGTACACGCCCTTCTTGAGAAAACTGCGCTGCATCTCCATATCGGTATGGCAAAATTTTTCACGTACCTCATCTGATGCTGCAAAGAAAATTTCATAGAACCGAGCAAAGAATTGCTGCCCTTTGTTAGTAATGCCAACACCATGACCTATCACCCGCTGGAAACTTTCTTCGAACAGCAGTTCGAAATTCATACAGAACTCCAGGTGAACTGGGATCTGAAAAGCCTAACATCAGGTAAAAAAATTCTAGAACTCCATTGCTTCTTCTTCTGCAATTTCAAACTGTTCCATCAAGTTTATAGAAATTGCGACGAAGTCGCTGCTAGTGACAATGCCTACTAAGCGTTCATTGTCGACAACAGGTAAACAACCAATTTTAAGTCTTTCCAGAGTTAATGCAGCTAACCTTGCCCCACTATCCGATGTGATAGTTTCGATGCCTGTGCGAACTATCTCACTAATGGTTGTTTTCGCATATACATTGCTTTGACTTTCGAAGAAGGGGTGAGGTGTTGCCAAAAGAAGATCACGATGACTCACAATACCTAAAAGCAGGCCATCATCAGTGACAATTGGTACATGGCGAATGTTCTTGTTGAGCATAAGTGCATGTACATCAATCAAATGGTCTTTGGGCCGCAGGGTGTGTAATTCACTTGTCATGATTTCGGAAACAATCATCATACCTTCCTGTCTATTAAATTTTACTTTGCATTATGCGAAGCGTTTTAATTCACGTCTCGCAATCACCATTTTGTGAACTTCATCCGGGCCATCGGCGATCCTAAGCGCTCGACCATGCCGCCACATACTCGCAACCGGTGTATCGTCGGAAACACCCAATGCACCAAGGCATTGAATGACCCGATCCAACACCGTCATCATCATGTTGGGTACGACAACTTTAGTCATCGACAACTCCTGCCGCGTGTTCTGCTTACCCAATTTATCCATCTTCCAGGCAGTATATTGAGTAAGCAGTCGGGCCTGATCGATTTCCATTCTGGACGATGCGATCCATTCCTGGACAAACTGCTTGTCCGCTAATTTGCTTCCATGACTTTCTCGTTGGTTTGCATGTCGGCACATGATTTCAAATGCACGTTCTGCCATACCAATTGCACGCATACAATGATGTATTCGCCCCGGACCAAGCCGCGCCTGGGCAATCATGAATCCACCATGCTCTGGCCCCAGTAGATTTGTTGAGGGTACACGGCAATCGTTGTATTGAATCTCGCAATGTCCGCCCCCCCCTGTGTGGCCCATTACTGATACCGGCCGAATCAAATCAAACCCAGGCGTAGCCGTTGGCACCAATAGCATCGAAGCACGTTGGTGAGGATTGCCTTTTGGGTTGGTGACAACCATTGCAATCGCAAATTGAGCACCGACAGCACCACTAGTAAACCACTTGTGCCCATTGATGATGTATTCGTCTCCCTGTTTCACAGCACTGGTGCGAAGGCCGGTGGGGTCTGCGCCTGAAGTATCAGGTTCCGTCATCGAAAAACATGACCGGACTTCTCCGCTTAAAAGAGGTTGCAGAAATTTCTCCTTTTGTTCTGCGCTGCCAAACTCAGCAATGATTTCGGCGTTACCCGTATCCGGTGCCTGACAATTAAATACCCTGGGTGCTATCTGACTTCTACCCATATGTTCGCAAAGCAACGAATAGTCATGATTCGAAACACCAGCACCCCATTCTTTGTCAGGTAAGTACAGGTTCCATAGCCCCAGACTTTTAGCTTCATCGCGCAACTGTTTCATTGTTTTAGTATCTTCACCATTAGGTGTGTTCGGAGATTCAGTCACGACTGTCTGTTCTGCTGGGATAATTTTATCTTCAAGAAATCTGACAACTTGATCCTCAATCATCCTGCCTTCTTCGGATATTCCAAAGTCCATTGGACTTCCTATTTTGTTAGTAGGTAACGATATCCTAGCAATCTTATTTTGTTGGCAACCTGACTTGGATCAAAAGATGCTTTGATACGAACTGTAACTGTAACTGGACCGGAAATTGACCAATGGAAGTCTTCTTTTGACCTGGGTCAAGGCTAGAGTCAGGATTTTTATTTAAGGTTCAATAGTTTTCTTATTAAAGGTCATACCAAATGAGCACAGTTGATTCAATTCAGGACCATGATGATAGAAAAGTACACTTGCAGGATTGTTACCAGGCAGTTATGCAGGTCAGTTGGAATTTCGACTATGAGGGCAGTATTGACAAGGTTAATGACTTGTACCGGAGAGCCAAAACCAATCAATGGGATGCCGACGATCTAGAATGGGATATCGAGATTGACCCGTCAAATCCAATCATGCATAGGGGAAATACGCAGTACGCGCAGATGCCATTTTTTAACCGCCTGTCCCTCAGTCAGCAGGAAACCTTTACTGCACATTCTACTGCTCAGCTTTTGAGCCAGTTCTTACATGGTGAGCAAGGTGCCGTGATGACCGCCGCTACCGTTACTCATGGTGTTCCTGACACGGTAGCAAAGTACTACGCGGCAACTCAGACTATTGACGAGGCTCGACATGTCGAAGTCTATGATCGCTATATAAAGAAAATCGCAATCCATTACCCAATGACCCCCTGGCTCAAAAAGCTGGTCGATGTCACATTACAGACTAAAGATTATCGGAAGGTTATGATCGGCATGAACATGATTATTGAAGGCCTTGCGTTGGGCGCTTTTAATAACATGTATCGTCAAACAGACGAGCCACTTCTGAAATCAATAACATTTAATGTCATGCGAGATGAGTCTCGGCACGTCTCCTTTGGTCATGTGTTCTTAACGCCTTTAATTGCTGGGCTACATAAAGATGATGTGGAAGAACTAGCCCAGTTTGCATTTGATGGAGTCTCAATTCTGATTGAAGGGCAGCAAGAGATAGACCCCGGATTTTCGAAAGTGCTCGAAGCTAGCAATATTGATCAGAAGGACTTTGCGGCCGGAATCAAGGAAGCCGAGGAACTGGGATTAGGTATGGATATGCGGCCCGGACAGGTCCATTCCCTCAAAGACCTGATGATTCCCGCATTAAACCGTGCGGGCCTGATTACGCCAAGAACCAAAGAACTGTTTTCAAATGTGGGGATAGCTGTCAACGAAGATCTCAGGATATTAAATGCGATGGAAGATAGTAAGTCGGATATGAGTGTTCTAAACGAAGTGGGGGCAACATATTAAGTGGCTGAACATTGAGCTTCATAGATGCCGAAGCTGCCAAGATTATAGAGAACTTACCAGAAGCCCTGCTTATCCTGAATGAAGACGGTGAACTTCTATACCTTAATCAAGCTGCTCAGGAGCTGACAGGGTTTCTACCGGATGAACTGCAAGGGCAGCATGTTTCTATCTTGATGCCACCCTCTCCTCATCGCAGAGTAGATGCACTGACCTGGCTTTCCCGATGGTCTGATAACCCCGATCCGTCGCAACTTCGCTACTTGACACTTGATGGTGTTACCAAGTCAGGGGAGAAGAAAAAATATCGGGTACGAGTTTCATCTTTTAACAGCGAAACCGGTCATGCTTTTCTCGTCATAGTTCGAGATGTAACTGAAGAAGCAACAGAATCACGGCGCAGTCAACATAAAAGGTTAGTCACCGAAAGAATTTTTGCAATGGGTACCGATGGCGTTCTTAGCATCGACGAGGGCCAGACCATTCAGTCCTGGAACACCAGAGCGGAGCAGATATTTGGATTCACAGAAAGCGAGATTCTGGGTCAACCAGTCGATAAGATCATTCCGTCATCCCAGCACAGCCAGCACAGGCAACATATTGTTAAGTTCTTAAATAGTGAGTCTCCTTCCAAGTTAATGGGTCAGAGAGGTGAAATTCAGGGTCTACACAAAGATGGCCATACCATGCCCCTGGAGGCGTCGATTACTAAAACGCCTATAGAAGGCCGCATAGTGCTCAGTGCCCAGATCAGAGATATTTCTGAGAGAAAAGAGATAGAGAAGAAGTTACGCGAAAGTGAAATGAGGTTCCGAGCGCTTTTTGAACACGCTTTCGAGGCGATGGCTCTGCTTACTGTTACTGGCTCGGTTATGGCAATTAACCCGGCTGCCCGCCAACTGTTTTCTGATGATGATGACGTCACAGGCAGATATTTCTGGGATCTTAACTGGTGGTCTTCGGCTAACCCAGAGGATGTCGAACTTTCGAAGGTTCAGTTGCAAAACGACATTCGCAGGGTGTTCAATGCCGACATTGTCCGATTGAGAATTGATATGTCCACACCACAGGGGTTGCTGGATATAGACTTTTCTTTGATACCCATTGTTGATGACAATAACGTTCCTTTTATGATTCTTGCAGAAGGTCGTGACCTTACAGCACTCCGTGGGTCGTAGCGGATGCCGAAGGTTACCTATGTTGAGCACAACGGGACAAAGCACACAGTCGAGGTACCGCTGGGTACGTCACTTATGCAAGGAGCTGTTTCAAATATGGTGCCAGGTATAGATGGGGACTGTGGTGGTCTTTGTGCTTGCGCTACGTGTCATGTTTATATCCCCCATGAATCACAGCAGGACTGTGGACCTATGGATGAGTTGGAAGACCACATACTGGATTTTGGCTATGACGTTAACGAGACCAGTCGATTAGCCTGCCAGATCGAGGTTACCGACGCGTTAGATGGCCTTACTGTGCAGCTTCCCAGTAGACAGTATTAAGGCGCATGCGGCATAACTGATAGGGGACAGGATGCTTACTCATCATCGTTTCCTCTTCAGGTTAACGCTGAGCTAAAATCGTCTGTTGGCCATCAGGCTATCTGGTCCATATTGGACCGACCAGGTACAAAAATAGTATCAAGCTTGTCGTCGTATCGTCCAAAATCGCACTGGCATTCTGGTTTCCTCTCGAATTTCTTGTGCTTGGAGTCCTTGCAAATATTGCGGGCGTCATGATCCTGGGTTGCATTTTCGCCTGGATAGTCCACTCGCCGTTTAACGAATCCACTCGTTTTAAAGATACGGCAACGATTTTGTTACCTCCTGTGATTCATAAGCCGGTCACAATGCTGTGGTTGTGGCAAAATTACCACTCCATTCATCACTTATTCCCTAGAGTGCCTTTCTTTCGGTACGCAGAATTGTTCGACGAAATTTGCCCAGGGGTGGTGGAACGTGGTGCCCTCATTGTTGAATTCGGGCGTGCTCCTTGCTGACGGTAATGACCCAAATTTTAAATATAAAGTCTCTGGTCCGGATTGAATATCCGTAGTCAGGTTGCGCTGTAAGCTAACCACCTGGCGCCGCATGAAAGCTAAAACTCGCAGTGAATTGGGTAGGTCTGTATTGAGGCTGGTGAGGTACATTCAGCCCCTAGTCAAAATCAGCAGTTGAGGACCTTAATATGATCCTTATTTCCACCTACAGCGCGACGTCTCGAGACTTTTCTATCTGCAACAGCCTGATTGGGTGGTGTTCAGGTTAACCTGCATCCCTCGGTTTGTGTTCTAAAAGCTTTGATGGCGTTAATGAGTTAGTAGAAAACGACCAGCCGCGGCAGATAATGTTCTTCCAGAAACTGGCATTGCTCAGTAGCTATGTCGAGAAGTTTCGTTTCACCCTTTCCGCTGACCAAACAAGGATTCAAGCTGTTCAGCAGGTTATCTATTTGGCGATAATCCCTACTTCTTCAGTGGTGGGCATAAATCTTCTGCGCGAAGGTCTGATGCCAAGATGGTACGGAACGGCCAGCAAAGCCGGTGTTACTATCAAGGTCAGTATAGTGGCAAAGCTGAGACCGGAAACGATTGCACTGGCAAGCTGAACCCAGAAGGTCGCAACCGCTCCGCCGACTTCTATTTCACCGTTTATCAGATCAACTGATACGCCGACCGCCATGGGCAGCAAGCCAAAGCCAGTTGTAAATGTCGTCAGAAATACAGGCCGTAATCGCTGAGCGCCGGTCATGACAATCAGTTCCAGTGGATTCGTTCCTCGGTGCTGGCTTTGTAGAAAGTTGAATGTGTCGATTAGAACGATATTGTTATTAACGATGATCCCCGCTAGGGCGACCACGCCGACACCGGTCATGATGGCACTGAAAGTCTGATCGAGCAGGAGTAATCCGAGGAGCACACCGACGGTTGACATGATCACCGCTGACAGAATAATAAACGCCTGATAGAAACTATTGAACTGAGTTACCAGGAGAATACCCATCAGGAACAGGGCGAAGCTGAAAGCCCGAGTGATGAATGCCATCGATTCATCCTGCTCTTCACTCGCACCACGGAATTTGACAGCAACACCAAGGGTGGGTGGTCTGTTGTTCTGCCAGGCTTGAATCTCCTCGACTTTGTCACCAATGACGATGCCCGGTTTTACGTTTGCGCGAACGTAGACCACGCGATTGCCGTTGTAGCGCATGATCATACCCACCTTTTCCTTCGCCTTGCGTTCAACAAAGCTACTGATTGGAACCAATCCAATGTTGGTATTAACTCTTATTCGATCGAGTTGATGAATACCCCGGTGGGAAGGCGGATACCGCAGGCGGATTTCCAGTTCCTGCTCTGCATCGTCGGGTCTGTACCTCCCAATAATGGCGCCATTCGTGATGAGTTGTATGGATGTCCCGACGCTGGTGACATCAGCCCCAAAGACAGCGGCTTGAGCTCGATTAACACTGATCTGCCACTCAATGCCCGGAACGGGTGTTGTGTCGTTAATTGCGATCAGACCTTCTACTTCCTGTTCAAGATAAGTGCGAATGAGCCGAGCTTCTGAAAAAAGTTGTTGCAGATCATCGCCTTCAATCTGGATTTGAATATCTTTGCCTACCGGCGGACCGATTTCTTGTTTGACCATTTCGGCTCGGATGCCAGGGATCTGGCCAATGATATCGCGATAGATCTGTTCTATATTGGTACCGCTAATATCCCTTTGGTCGCGATCGATGAATTCCACCAGAATCGTACCAACAAGATCTTCAGCCCCCCCCAGCTGATTTGCTGTGCCTGTCCGCGTATAGATTGTTTTGTGAAGCCCAGTCGCCATTATCTGTTTTTCAATGTTGACGACAATATCCTGGGCCGCCTCGGCAGAATAATTTCCCCTTGCGTGAATGGATATACCGGTGAACTGTGGATCTACTGAGGTGAAAAACTCCATACCGCGCCCGTAGGACATATAGAGAGAGACTATCGAGGCTAGAATTATGATGGTGGCACCAACAACGACAAAGGGCCGCTTCACAACAAATCGTAGTATGAGCATATAGCTGTAGACGAAACCTGATTTGTGATCAGTCTTATCGGTAGTTTTCCTCAATACAGAACCCAATACCGGAGCAAAAATTAACGCGTAGGCGAGCGCCCCAATCAGCACAGCAAAAACCGTGACAGGTAAGTACTTCATGAACCCACCAGTAACGCCTGGCCACAGCATCAACGGCAGAAATGCCGCCAAAGTAGTAAAGGTTGAAGCGAGTACTGGCCAGAACATTCTCTTAGTTGACTCGATGAAAGCAGCTCGAGGTGTGAGCCCTTCCGCCATCCGACGCTCTGCATATTCAACCACAACAATTGCGCCATCAATTAACATGCCCAATCCAAGCAACATGCCAAACATCACCATAAAGTTATAACTGAATCCTAACAGGTCGATGACGACGAAACCGAACAGAAACGAGAAGGGGATAGCGAATGCAACCAACAATCCGGACTTGAGCCCAATGGCGGCAACAACGACCGTCAGCACCAGAAACAGGGCGGTAAATATATTTCCTTCGAGTGTAGCCACTTGCTGGGCCGTTGGTGGGGCTTGATCAGCGAGATATCGGGTTTCGATTGCAACCGGGTAATGACGCTGTTCAGTAGTAACTATCGACTTTACCTGGTCAACTACCTCGACGAGATTGGCACCGGTCCTTTTTGCAATCTCCAGGACAATAACAGGTTCACCATTGGCACGGGTGAAGTTGATCGCATCTCTGAAGGTGCGCTTCAGTACAACCAGGTCAGATAGTTTGGTGACGCCATCACTGTTTGCCTTTATGGGAATGCTTAACACATCACTTCTGGTTTCTATCAACCCAGGGATTTTCACCGTAAAGCTGCCTTTCTTAGAATTAATTGCACCGGCTGGGATCAACCTGTTGTTCGATCTCACGGCTTGAAGAAGTTCTTGATGTGAAATACCAAAACTCTCAAGATGGGCTGGATTAACCTCAGCCTCTAGTATCTCCTCACGCTGGCCATTCATGGTCACCTGCAGCACTCCCGGGATTGCTTCCAGCTTTTTCTGCAGGTCAACTGCCAGGCGGTAAACCATTCTCTCTGTGGCATTGGTTCCTCCTATGCTAACAGTGATTATTGGCGTTTCCGTAGCTGCGATCTGGTCGATAATGGGCTCTTCAACAGAAGCTGGCATCGTGACTCTGGCCCTATCCAGTGCGGCACGCACATTAAGGACCGCATCGTCCGCATCAAAATCGAAATCAAATTCGATCACGAGTACGGAAACCCCTTCCATGGAATAGGAAAAGATATCAATCACACCTTTAACTGCGCGCAACTCTACTTCAGTTGGTTTGCTCAACAGTCGCTCAGCGTCTTCTGGTGAAATGCCATCAAGTGGAATAGTTACAACCAGTACCGGTACGGAAACATCTGGATAGGACTCAAGGGGAATTGAGTCGTAGGAAATCACCCCCATCAGAAGGATCACAGCCATGATACTGAGAGTCGTCCGTCTTCGTCGAACAGCTATCTCAATTAGGGCCATTAGGCTAGTTTGTGGCTAGATCAGACAGTGGATTCAGGACAATCTCAACAAGTTGCCCTGTACCGACTATCTCCTGACCCACCGTAATGAGTTTGACTGTTTGTTCTAGTCCGGTGACCCAGAAACCATCTGTGTCTTCGCTTATGATATTGACTGGAAAAAACTCGACAAGGTTGTTTTCATCGACCGTACGTACGCCGATGTGGCCCTCGTCGTTCAAGACAAGAGCCGCTGGCTCGATCTGATGGGCGAGCGTCGTTCCAGTGATGAAGTTAATTTCGGCTGTAATACCCGCCCGTAGGTTCTCCGCATGATTAGGCACCTCTGCTTCCACTTTGTATGAGCGCGTTGCATCGTCTGCAGAGCGGGATACGAACCTGATCTTACCGACAATGTTTTCACCGGTTAGCAACTGTGCCGTTATCTTCTGACCTGGTTCAATGAAACCGATGTCTTTTTCAGCAATTTGGCCGACCAACAGCAATGGATCAAGATCGATAACCTCCGCGCATACACCGCCTACTGGAACAAAGTCCCCAACCTCAACTGGATGATGTTCTACAACGCCAGCAAACGGTGACCGGATCTCTATTCGACTTAGCTGCAGCTTTGCTGAGTGAACATCATGTTGTGCCGAGTCAAGTCGCGACTGAGATTGTGCTATGGCTATTTCTGAGTGCAGCCCTTGTTCAGCCAGATCGAGGATGCCTCGGTATTCCAGTAACGCTTGCTTTCTTAATGCAATAGCTTTCGAAACCAGGCTGATTCTGCTTTCGGTTGCGAGTTTGCACAGCAGATCACCGGTTTCAACACTGTCCCCCTTTTCAACTGCCAGCTGAACAATCCGGCCAGAAATCTCTGCCTTAACTTTAACTAACCGATTGGGTGCTGTACGGCCACTGATCGTCATATTTGTAAGATGTAGTTCCGCACTGCTAACTACGCCTCGTACTCGCTCTATCCGTTGCACTTGCGGGGTTGCAGTTGTATGGGTCTTTGCTTGATGAACCTTGGTTGCAGCCAGATACTGCTGGCCAACCAACCATACCGACATAGTCAGCATAATCAGGGAGGCTATCCAGTGCTTTGTGGACATTCTTCAATCCCATTGAGGTCCATTCAAGATTAACTTTAGATACTAAAAAGCCAACCTGCCATGACCCAAATCAAGCAAGAAGTGCTATTTTTAATAGTGCCGCAGAGCCAATCAGTTAGGGGTTTTTTACATAGGCATCAGGCCGAAGGTAGAACCACCAGTTGAGCGCAATGCAGAGCGCGTAGAAAACGGCAAAGCCGTAAAGCGCAGTTTCCGGCGTTGTTAGTTTGATTTGTTCTCCTATAACCTTCGGAATAATAAAGGCCCCATAGGCAGCAACTGCAGAGGTCCAGCCGAGAACCGGGCCTCTACGTTCCTGTTCAAACACCACCGCGATAGTCCTGAACGTTGAACCATTGCCAACACCCGTCGCGGCAAAAAGGATGATAAAAAACGTAAAAAACGGCCAGAAGTACTGTTCTGGGGTCGCTGACTTGTAGGCCTCCGCCATAAAGTAAGCAACGCCGAGTGCTGACATAATCATCACTACTGATACCCAGTGAGTTACCCTGGCACCACCCAGACGATCTGAAATCCATCCTCCAACAGGGCGAATCAACGCCCCGATAAATGGCCCCATCCAGGCGAAAGCAAGAGCGCTCGGCCCGTTTGGGTTGATGCCATTATGCAGCAAAGTGCCATCAGGCCCTGCAACGTGAGTGAATCCAAAGATCACTTTGATCGCTAATGGGAAAGCGGCTGAATAGCCGATAAATGAGCCAAACGTCATAGTGTAGATTACCGTCATTGCCCAGGTGTGTTTGTCATTGAAAATCTGGTACTGCCGTTTCAGGTTAGCCTGTAAAGAGCCGGTGGTTAGATACCGCAATGACAAGGTGGTCAGTAGTATAACCAGTGGCAGAGCGATCCACTTATTGAGTACGCCGATCCCGGTGGGTTCTGGAAGGAGTAGATAGAGACCCAAGGCTGCCGCTACCAGAGCAATTAGAAGCAGTGCTGAGATCTTAACAAGGCTTCCTGGGAAGCTGCCAGGGTTAGGGGTAACCGTTTCCGTTGTGATGTTGTTCATGCCGAACCAGGTAAAGAAAGCGAGTGGCATCAGCAGTATCAACCAAACGTAGCCAGCATTGTGGAGGTAGGTCGGTGTGCCAGCCGCGATTTTACCAAATATCCAACCGCTACTGTTTACCAGGGTCAACGACTCTCCGCCGAAGATGCCTACCGTCATCACCAACGGTAGGAGAATCTGCATTGTTGTGACACCAAAATTACCAAGTCCGGCATTCATGCCTAATGCAGCTCCCTGTTGTTTTTTGGGATAGAAGAAGCTTATGTTGGACATGGATGAAGCGAAATTCCCACCACCGAAACCTGATAACAGCGCCAGCAACTGGAACAACCAAAATGGGGAATCCGAATTCTGCAATGCCAGGCCTGTACCAACAGCTGGGATCATCAGAAGGGCAGTAGTAAAGAAAATAGTATTCCTGCCACCGGCAATTCTTATGAAAAACGTGCTGGGAATTCGCAGTGTAGCGCCGCTGAGCCCGGCGATTGCTGTGAGTGTAAAGTACTGATCAGATGAAAATGGGAAGCCCAGATTCAGCATCTGAACCGAGATGATGCCCCAGTACAACCAGACTGCAAACCCACAAAGCAGGCTTGGGATCGAGATCCATAGATTCTTATTAGCAATCTTTTTGCCAGTAGTTCGCCAGAACCGTTCATCATCCGGGTTCCATACAGTTAGTGATCGAGCCATGGGTTTACTCCTAAGGTCAAAAGTGTTTCATATGTCCCGGTCGCTCTCTACGTTCTGCCAGTTGAATCACGTTGTGCATCCAGAATAGACAGATACAGGAGATCACCCACATGAACATCCAGCAGCTTGTCCACAGTCCTGTACCTGCTAACAGGTAACCGAAAATAATCGGGCAGAAGAATCCACCCAATCCGCCGATGACGCCGACCATACCGCCCACGACGCCAACTTCATCTGGATAATAGTCCGGTATGTGCTTATACACTGCCGCTTTCCCAATCCCCCAGACAGTGCCCAGGAGGATGACCAAAGCAGCAAAGATCCAGACATTGGCCTGGAAGTAAATCTTGGTAACGCCTTTGGCGAGGAGGTCTCGCCGTTTCACTTTCTGCCCAGCTTGTACAACCGGTTCCTGCCAGGTCGCTTTGGTAGGAAACACAACCACTTTATCGTCCAGTTCCTCAAAGGATTTGTCAGCAATTTCGAGTTGGTAGGTCCTATCGTCTACGACGATTTTTGAACTGGTCGCTAGCACCACTGTTCCTGCTCGTGAGGCCATGATGCCTTTTCCAGGTGAATAGACTTCCATCTTCGGAATAACCAGCATGAAACTGATTGCGACGGATAATCCGAGTACCCAGTACATTACGGCACGAGCACCTATGGCATCTGACATCCAGCCGCCCAGTGCGCGTATTACGCCAGACGGCAAGCTAAACGCGGATGCAAGCAGACCCGCTGTCACCAGAGGCAGGTAATATACGTTGACAAAGTACGGAACCAGCCATTGCGAGAAGGCGACAAAACAACCGAATACCAGAAAGTAGTACAAGCCAAATCGCCAGACGCGTAAATCTTTTAAAGGTCGTAGCATCTGACCTATAGCCTTGGCCTTTGAGCTGTTTTTTTTGTTTTCCGAAAAGGCGGCGAAAATAATTCCCAAGAGAACAAACATTATGGCGTAGTAGATTGGCAGTTGCCGCCACCCTTCAAGGTTACTGCCATTATCTGTCAGGCTGTTGAGGAGAGTAGGCGCAAAGAAAGTTGTCAGTGCCGCTCCTGCATTGCCGGCGCCAAATATACCAAGCACTGTTCCCTGTTGGTGCCTGGGATACCAGGCAGAAGAGTAGGCGATGCCAATTGAAAAGCTTACGCCTGCCAGGCCGAACCCGGCGCTGCAGAGTGCAAATGTCCAGAAGCTGTCTGCATGGGAAAGCAGATACATAGGCACCGCGCAGACGAAAAGTAAACCCGTGTAAATTGGTTTGCCACCATACATGTCAGTGAGAATTCCGGCGGGCAATCTGAATAAGGCCCCTGTCAATATGGGGATTCCCATTAGCCATCCGATCTCTACGGGACCCCAGTCGAAAACCTGGTAAGCTGTAAGAAAGGTTACTAGTACACCGTTGATCATCCATGCGGCAAAACAGAGTGTGAAGGCCGCGGTGTTTAAAAACAGTGCTTTATGAGATTTGACAGTTGCTTCCTTCTGCACTCTTCATACCTCTATATTGCTTTAGTTATTACGTGGTCTCTCCTTTGACCAGGCGGTCATTGGGCTTCGAATCAGCTTTCTGTTCCAGTTCCAAATGACGACCTGATAGGGTCGAAACAGATAGTGCAACGGAGCGACCAGCAGATGTACTAGTCGCGTGAAAGGAAAAATGAGAAAAATTGAAAATGCGCCAACAATATGCGCCTTGATAACCAGTGGCATTGCATAGACCGCCTCGGGTTTCGGGCTGAACATCAAAATGGACCAGAGGTAGGGGGAAAGGTCGGAGGCGAACCAGGATGAACCCCAGCGATAACCAAGCGCAATCCAGCAACCCAAAATAACTTGACCTAGTAACACGAACTCCACGAAGAGATCCATTTTGGAAGTAACCGTGCGCACTCTGTCGTTGGTCAATCGTCTTGTGATCAGGGCGCAAAGACCGACCAAGACAGCGACTGCGAAGGTGAACCCAAGGCCTTCGTGGACGATAAGTCGAACTGGATCAGCGTTCCAGGCAAGAACAGAAGAGGGGAAAAGGAAAGCCACCAGATGCCCCAGGAAAACCATCAGGATTCCCCAGTGAAATGGAACTGTACCCCAGAACCCTTGCCTGTTCTCGAGAAATTGTGCTGAGAGGCTGGTCACCGTAAAGCCTTTGTTTCGATATCGGTAGAGGGTGCCAACGAAAAAGATACCCGCTACCAGGTAAGGAAACATGACAAAAAAGAAATAGTCGAATGGGTTCATAAGTATTCCTTGCTATTAATCAGGGTTCGGCTCTTTGTTCGATTTCGTGTTCCTGTACAACGGATATCAAGAAGTCACTGGTTTTGCGTTTGAGCGGTATTTCACTGATTCTTGAGAAGTCATCTTTGAGAACCTCGTAAAGGGCCTGCAGTGCAAACTGGTACAGGGTCACTGCCTGTTTTTCGACATCGGGTGTCTCAATGAGCGTTTTGTAGTGCTTTTGATATGACTCGTTCTTTGTCTGTAAGCGTGTGGGTTCGAATTCCCCGATCATCTCCAGCACCGCGGGTGCAACAATTGCATAGGCAAGGTCGGTAACCAGCTCCTGGTCCTCGAGCAGGGATAGTAGGCGAAGGACATTTGCCAGATGGTCAGCCAGTTCAGAACCGCAATCGTTTTCACATTGGATATGTTCCCGATTCAGGTTTGACAGCAGCTCGCCACGCTTGTAGTCATCACCGAACAAGACATAGCCTAGGTCCAGTGTGGTAATTGCCTGGATATCAAATGATCGGGTGAAGAGTTCCTGCATCAGTAGTAGGTCGTCACCGGGAAGGTAGCTAAGAAATTGATCGAGATATGCGACAGCTTGCGGATACTTTGAGTCTAACAAGTGCTTGACCTTACCTACCTTTACCGGGAAATCCTCGTCCGGGTACTCGAACAGTGGCGCAATAATCTGGTAATGATCAAGAGACATTACAATCCCCTCTTTGCAGTGCTTTCTTTAAATCCGAATCCCGTGTTACCTTTTCTATCTCCTGTAAACTCCATCATCTCGATTGCCTGCTCTCGGTGGGCGGGAGGGATGACAAAGCGGTCGTCAAATTTGGCAAGTGAGGTAAGATAGTAGATGGCTTCGGCAGCGTCGTGGGTTAACCCAGCTTCCTGAAGCGACTTTGTAGCCTTATCCGCTGGAATATCACCGACGGTCAAGGATCTGCGGTGAATCCTCACCGCCATCAGTTTCATGATCCGTGCCTTGATCATGTCGGTATCACCTGCACTGAAAAGATTAGCCATGTACTGCATGGGGAAACGCGCCTGGTCAATGGTAGCGAATATGTCCTCAGTACTGGTGTCGTATAACCAGTCATCGTCCCACTTCTTGACCACAGGACCGGTTTTATCGAGTTGTGTTGGATCAGACTTGTTAAGTGAAGCCATGACCGGTAACAAAGGTGGGACGTAAAACAGCATTGGCAAGGTACGGAATTCAGAATGCAGTGGCAGTGCCAGTCCCCACTGTTTAACAAACTTGTAAACTGGTGACTTCTGAGCTGCTCGGATAGTTGAATCAGCAACACCGTTTGTTTTTGCCGCTCTGATTACATCGGGATCATGTGGATCCAGCATGATGTCCATGTGATTTTGGACGATCGCATCTTCAGATGAAGATGCTACTTCCTCGATTCTGTCCGCATCATAGAGAATGACACCCAAGTAGCGAATACGGCCAACGCAGGAATGCATACAGGCTGGCGCAAGACCGGCCTCGAGACGTGGGAAACAAAGAATACACTTTTCTGATTTTCCCGTATGCCAGTTGTAATAGGTTTTTTTGTAAGGACATGCAGTAACGCACATCCGCCATCCGCGACACTCATCTTGATTAACCAGCACGATTCCGTCTTCGCCTCGTTTGTATAAAGCACCTGAGGGGCAGGAGGCGACACAGGCTGGGTTTAAGCAGTGGTTGCAGATTCTGGGAAGGTAGAAGAAAGCCATTTTCTCGAGTTGGAACATCGACTCGCGTTCAGCGGCAGAGAGATTTTCCAGATTGGGATCGTTTCTCGCATAATCGGGGGTACCGCTTAGATCATCATCCCAGTTGGGTCCCATTTTAATATCTATGGGTTTGCCAGTAATCAGTGACACAGGACGAGCAGTAGGTTGATCGTCAGCTTCTGGCGATTCGATCAGGTCAAGATATTTGTAGGTAAATGGTTCGTAATAGTCATCAATTACCGGTAAGTTTGGATTGTGAAAGATGTTACCTATCCCCTTGGCTTTGCCAGCCCCCTTGAGTCGGATCTCATTAGAGGAACCTGCCTTTTCCTCCCAGCCACCTTTGTAGATCAACTGATCCTCCCACTTGGTGGGGTATCCTGTACCGGGTTTGGTTTCGACGTTGTTCCACCATTGATATTCAGCACCTTTTCTGTCGGTCCAGATGTTCTTACAGGCGACGGAGCAGGTGTGACAACCTATACACTTGTCGAGATGAAAAACCATTGATATTTGTGATCGTATGTCCACTGTCTACTCCATTTTGGTGCCGTTTTACCAGACTACTTTGTTCATTTTCTTAACCGTTACATGACTATCTCTGTTTGGCGCGATAGGACCCCAGTAGTTGAAGTGATAACTGAATTGGCCGTAACCACCGGCGAGAAAGTTTGGCTTCAGATGAATGCGGGTAACGCTGTTGTGACCACCTGCCCGACGATTACCACGTTCCTGTGACTTCGGAATACCGGTGGTCCTCTCCGCAACGTGGTAGACAATGCAGACTCCTCTGGGAATCCTTGAACTCACCACTGCACGGGTGCAGTAAACACCGTGATCGTTGTAGACCTCTACCCAATCGTTATCTTGGATACCCAGTTTTTTCGCGTCCACTTCGCTCAACCAACACGGCTCACAGCCTCGAGAGAGCGTCAACATTCTAAGGTTTTCCATGTACGTTGAATGGATGTGCCATTTGCCGTGAGGTGTGAGGTAGTTCAGCACCAGCGCGTCTCCGTCTTTCAAGGTTTCTTTCAGATCACCATAGAGTTCAGGCTTGGGCGCTGGTTTGTAGGTTGGCAGGTTCTCACCGTAGGCAAGATACATCTCATGATCGAGGTAGAAATGCTGGCGTCCGGTCAATGTGCGCCAGGGCACCAGCAATTCGTAGTTGTAGGTATAGGGCGCGTAGGCTCGCCCATCATGCATCAATCCAGACCACAAAGGTGACGTGTTGTAACGACGAGGTTGGGATTGCAGGTCGCTATAGGTGATAAGAACATCTTCGCTGCCTTTGGCCAGTTGAACAAGATCGAGGCCTGTCTTCTTCTCCATATTCTGGTAAGCACGAACGGTCAATTTTCCGTTGGTCAGCGTGGACAGATTAAGCACCACATTGGCGGCATCAATGTCTTCCTCAATGGAAGGATAGATCTTGCCATCCATCTCCTTGACGGGGAAATGGTTGGAATCGATCATATCGTCGTATACATCATCACATTCAAAATGATTCCCGTGCGCACCAAGGCCGGTCTTCCTGATGTTGTCACCAAGGGTAATGAACTTATCGTAGATCCTGGTGTAATCTCGTTCGACCACAGCCAATTTGTGCATGGTTTTGCCAGGCAGCGCTTCCACCTCGCCATGGTACCAGTCCTTGATCTCCGGTTGGCTGATCTCATCTACTGTATCGTGCGAGAGTGGGGCTGTTACAATATCTTTGCGGGGAGAGGAGAAATACTTTTTGGCGATGTCGCTGGTAGCCTTGGCGAGATCGCGAAAGATATTCCAATCGGTCTTTGACTCCCACACGGGCGCAATTGCCTGTGACAGCGGGTGAATGAACGAATGTAAGTCTGTGCTGTTCATATCCGCTTTTTCGTACCATGAGGCAGCGGGTAGTACGATGTCAGAATAAAGGGCGGATGAATCCATTCTGAAATTGAGGTCAACTACCAGGTCCATTTTCCCAACGGGCGCAACCTCAGTCCATTCGACTTCTTCAGGATGATCTTCTGAATCCTGAGCAATACCATTGGAGTGTGTACCCAGGTAATGCTTCAGACAATATTCGGTCCCTTTCATGGAACCGACGATGGCGTTCCCTCGCCAGATATACCAGATACGGGGATGATTTTGGGGGTCCTCCGGATCAGCAACAGAATACGTAATGTCTCTTGATTTCAGTTTCTCGAGGACATTCTCCTTGATCCCATCGTCATCAATAGCACCCTCTTCGATGGCTGTATCGCACAGGTCGAGCGTGTTCTGCTTGAACTGCGGGTAATACGGCATCCAGCCGTTTCTCACTGACTTATAGATCGTATCAGCAGTGTGCTGACGAGTCAGTTCATTGTCCGGGACCGTGTTGTACCGAGAAAACTGCCCGTCGTATCGATACTGGCTGGTGTTGATGTAGTGCCACAATGGTGCTTGCTGGAGTCGTACTGGATCCTGCCAGTCCTTGGCGAAGGCTAGGCTGCTCCAGGAGTCCATCGGCGCAAGTTTTTCCTGGCCTACATAGTGGTTCAATCCCCCCCCATTTTTACCAACACAACCACTTAACATCAGGGCCATGGCTCCCGCTCGATACATCAAGTTGGAGTGATACCAGTGGTTGATTCCCGCACCGACAATGATCATACACTTGCCTTCAGTTGTATTGGCTGTGTTTGCCCACTCTCGTGCAAATTGAAGTACCGTTTTTGCATCAACGCCGGTAAAAACTTCCTGCCAGGCAGGTGTGTAAGCCGCATCCTTATCTGAATAGTCGTCAGGATAGTCACCGGCAAGGCCTCGGCCAACGCCGTACTGGGCCATGATTAAATCGTAGACAGTGGTAACCAGAATGGGTTCGCCCTTTCCCGTTAGGACACGTTTTGCTGGCACCCCTCTGAGTGCTTTTGTGTCGAGTCCCCATTCATCGAATTCGATACTTACGACCTCGTCGTTGTGTTCAATCATAGTCAACAGTGGGTCGTACGGCTTATTATCAGTTGAGTCCTCCAGCTTCATATTCCACTGGCCGCCATCCGGATCCCAACGATGCCCCATGGCGCCCTTGGGGATAACAAACTCTCCCGAGTCAGAATCTATATTGACAAATTTCCAGTCGCCGTTGCTGGTATCTTTGTGATCGGGAAGTTCATTCGCTCGCAAAAGTCGACCTGGTCGATAGTGTCCATCTTTCTCATCAAGGCGCACCAGCATCGGGCTGTCAGTGTACTGCTTGACGTAGTTGATGAAGTATGGAGTCTGCTGTTTGTGGTGGAACTCATTCAATATAACGTGTGAAACAGACATCCAAAAAGCACCGTCACTTCCAGCGTGTAGTGGCACCCATTGATCCGCGTATTTACAAACCTGTGAGAAGTCCGGAGAGAAGACGACCGCCTTTGTGCCATTGTGGCGGGATTCGGCAAAGAAATGACAGTCCGGCGTGCGAGTCATGTTGAGGCATGCACCCATGTCAGCAATCATCTTGGAGTTGTACCAGTCCGCGCTTTCACAGACGTCGGTTTGCTCACCCCAGATCTCTGGAAATGCGGTAGGCAGATCGCAGTACCAGTCATAGAAGCTGAGGCAGACACCACCGAAAAGCTGGAGAAAACGCGATCCAGCCGCGTAACTGAGCATGGACATTGCTGGGATGGGTGAGAATCCTATGACCCTGTCAGGTCCGTATTTCTTGGCGGTGTAGATGTTAGCGACCGCCATTAGTTCCATAACCTCGTCCCACGAGGCACGACGAAAACCCCCTTTACCTCTAGCTTTCTGGTAGTTTCGCCGCTTATCATCGTTAGCCTGTAAAGATGCCCAGGCCTTCATTGGGTCTCCGCCATGCCTGGCTTTTTCTTCACGGTAGGCATCGATAAGTGCACCCCGGATCAATGGATACTTGATTCGGAGCGGGCTGTATAGATACCAGGAAAACGAGATACCACGCTGGCAGCCTCGAGGTTCGTAAGGGGGGAGTTTATCCTCGAGCAACGGATAATCGAGTTGTTGAGTTTCCCAGACGACAATGCCATCTTTTACATGGATCTGCCATGAACAACCTCCCGTGCAGTTGACACCGTGGGTGCTCCTAACCACGCGATCATGCTGAAATCGATTACGATAGAATTCTTCCCAACTTCTGGTCTCAGGTGAGATGATGTCTTTTATCCAACTCATGTTTTTATGCCCGTGGTTATAATTGTCTTAGTCATTGAGTCCATCCATTTGTGATTTGATCTGTCGATCGTAGATAGCCTGATTCACTGATCCGACCTTGCGGTTTCGCCAGATCAATCCGAAGAGCACAAATAAAATTCCGGCGCCAATGGTGCCGCTGATAAAGAGCCCAATGCCATAATCTCTGGGAAGCTTGTTGTATCCTTTTTGGTCGGTGAATTCGAGAAAGGCAACAAGTGCCCTTACTTCGTCCGGTGCAAGTGGTTTGTCCTGATACGCTGCCTGCATTATGGGGAAAGGTGCTTGACCAATGATCGCGCGGACACCTTCGCCTCCCATTCTAGAGAAAACAGTAGTGAGCTCTGCCGCTAGGATGCCCCCTCCGATAACGGTATCGTTACGAACATCGTGACAGGCATTGCAGGCGACGCCATCGTTGATAAATCGACGTTTCCCCTGGAATAGTTGCTGGCCTACTAGAATTTCCTGTTCTGAGGTTTCTACAGAAGGAAGTGGTGTTTCCAGAGTTTTTTCAGCGATCGTTGACCGACCAGAAACGGTAACTGTCGTCGTTCCGGTCGCCTTTAGAAAATCGATAATGTCTCTGATCTGAGCATCACTCATCAATGAATCCGGCATTATCAAGCCGGGATACTCTTCTGCCAGAGCGACTGCTTCAACGTCTCCTTCCTGGATCATTGTCTGCGATGACTTGATGAAGCTCATCAGCCAGTCCTGAGTTCTTCTATCGGTTACCCCGGCAAGATCGGGACCAATAAGCCTGCCTTTACCGACCGTATGACAGACGAAACAAGTCGTGTTGAACACATTTTCTCCGGGAGAAGTTGCCTGGCTGGGATCAGCCCAGCTTCCGAGGATGAGAATAACAATCGAACCTAGAAAGGCTGGTAGCGCCTTCACCCACAGGTTGTTGTCCATATCACCTTCCTTTAATATTTTGTCTTTGCTATACAGCTAGCGATGGTAATTTAGCGTTGTGTAAGCCCGGTGACATTGACCTAGATCAGGAATAGGTAGACCGAAGTGTGCTCCGTTATAATTCGTTAGAAGATATTCTCGAGTTCCTGGATCACGAGCTAATGGCGAATCAGCTATCAGCTTAGCTTGTGAACAACATAGTCTGATGGCTTTGGAGTGTGACTGCATTGGCTGTGGTCGAATTGATGGCTCAAGCAGAGAGCTGTTTTTCCAATATTCAAAGCGTTTATTGGACAACTAGTTAATAGTGCTGACAGATCTTTCACACCCTGAAGATGACAGCGAATCAATCCGGTTTACATTTCCTGACGATCCCAGGTAGTCAACCGGCTCGTTGGCCGGGCATCTATCTTGGCGATGACCTGTAGACTTTTGAAGTTGAATTGATTGCCGGTGCGGGTATTAAGATACAATTTTCCCACGAGAGTAAAGAGGTCACTGCAACCCTGTTGCCGGGTGAGTAGCGCTTTCACTTAATCGAGTTATATCGAGTCGGTTAACAAGAGCTAAACGCCATTGTCGGTTAGTATCGTAGCCCAGAACTTGATGTGGTCTGGCAATTTCTTGTCGACCAAGACAGACTCATGTTAAAGCGACAGGGCTTCCCGGACACAGTAACGGTGTTCGTTTCCAAAGACGAGATCTCTATTGGATGTGCTGATTTAGTATTGGAGAGAAAGGGAGACGTAATTTCAGGCTGTCGCATTTCTGCAGGTCGCGTGAAAAATCTGCTGTTTGCAAAGCCTAGCATCAGTGACTAACGCTACTACTCGTTTTCTTCCTGATATCTGCCGCCCAACTCATTCAGCGCTATGAAATCCAAGTCTCGCAGCTCGTGCTTTCTGTTGAGCCAACACTTAGCAGACTCGTGAAAAACAATGCTGCATCAACTTTACACAATCGCCTGTTAGCATTGCGGCGGCCGACCTAGTTAGTCACGGGCAGGCGCTCGCTATTGCAAGCGTCTTATGGGTTCACGCTGTTGGCACCAGGTCACCAAAGTTAAACTCTCAGGACTCATTTCATAAGTCCGCAGTATCCTGTGTGACGTCAGTCCGTATAGAACTGGTTGATCTTCTTGCTAATAGAAACTCCTGCTCATTTAAATTGAAGCCAGGCATTTCAAAAATGGGTTTGTCAAACACAGAAAAACACGTTAACGATACACGGTGCAAGACCCACCGCATATTTTCATCAGAAGAGACAATTTGAGCCTAGCTCATTTCACGTTGGCATCACCAAGCCCAACAGATACAATTCATCCTGAACTGAATATCTAATAAAAATCATGCAACCCCCTAGTGTCAAAAATATCCCTTCAGATAGGCTTGCCGGTGAACCGCTTGCCCCATGGACCTACGCTTGTCCCGAACTGCATGGCCTCGAATATGAGAAGCTGTTTTTAAGTCGCTGGCAGTTTGCAGGACATTGCACCGAAATCGTTAACGCCGGTGACTATCTGACCCAGGATATTGGCCGTGACAGCATTTTAGTCATGCGGGACAAAGTGGGTGAGCTTCGGGCATTTCTCAACGTTTGCCGCCATCGAGCTTCGCGCCTACTGGCCGGGTCTGGCAATTGTGGAAATAATATTCAGTGTCCATATCATGGTTGGACCTATGGCCTTGATGGGACGTTAAAAGGCGTTCCCCAGCAGAAAAATTTCCCGCTATTTGATCGTGCCAACTACGGATTATACAAAGTGGAATTGGAGGTTTTTAACGGCTTGATCTTTATAAGAGTAAAGGGTAATGGAGAAAGCGTTGCCCAACAGTTTTCACATACGGCACACTATTTCGAAAAATATGATGTTCGGAATTATGTACAGATAGCAGAGCCTAAGGAAGAAATCTGGCCTGTTAACTGGAAGGTTGTCTGGGACAACTATCTGGAGAATTATCACATCCCTACTGGTCATCCGGGGCTCAACCGATTGGCACGAGAGAGCGATGAGTTTGAGGAACTGACCAGCGGCATCAGCTATGGTGTATTTGCAATGAATGAGAAGCACTCGGAGGTTGATGAAGAAAGGCAGTATCAAGAGAAATTACACCATGCAGACCACAGAGTACCCGATGAGCTAAAAGGGAGATGGGTTCAGTTTGGATTTTCACCAAACCTAGGGATTGATCTATACCCTGAAATGCTCGATACGTTTCAAATAATACCCTTGGAAGTGCATACAACCATGGTCCGAGCCAGCTTCTACGGGCATCAGAACCCAACTGCTGAAGAAATCGAACTTCGGCGTTTGAACCGCCTGATTAATGGTCCGATCAACGAAGAGGATCGCAGATTGTGCCTGGGCGTTGAAAAGGGATTGCAGAGTTATGGCTACCAGCCTGGTCCTCTGTCATCGCAAGAATCGTGTATTTTTAACTTTCATGAACTGATTAGAAGCCAGATACCGGTTACCCGATTTAAAAATAAACCGGCGTTAGGCACCATTACGGCGGAAAACGCCAAACTTCTTGATAGATGAATGGAATAGCCGAGTTAAGAAATCGGCTCCTGCAAGCTGGCTCAGTAATATAGCGAAGGATTCACTTAGCCAAAATAAAACAGGTGTTGTTAGCAGGAGCAATAAGTACGACGCCTGGTGTAACGCTGAGTTGTAAAAAGTTGCAACCTTATGCCTGTGGTTCCAGATGGATCACTGTGTGTTCTCCGATAAACTGCGAATACTTCCATTTAATCGAAATAGACTGGAGAATAAATTGCTTGAGGCTCTCTCGAAATGGCGTGAAAACAGTGAAACAGCTTACGGTAGATTACCTCTGCCGCCGGTATGTTACAGCTCTGATGAAATTTACAAACTCGAGCTTGAGCGAATATTCAAGAAAGAGTGGATTTGTACCGCCCATGTCTCGGAATTAAAAGAAGTCGGTGATTACCTTACTTTTGATCTAGTAGGGCATCCGGTGTTGATCATTCATGATGGGGAAGGTGAAGTGCATGCTTACTCTAATGTTTGTCCCCATCGTGCTGCTCGACTGGCAAGCGGAAGTGGTAACAAGAAATCTATCACCTGTCCCTACCATGCCTGGACTTTCGAACTGGATGGCAAGCTACGTGGTGCCCCTCGCATGGAGCCAGGGCAGCTAGAGAACATCTGCCTGAACCCATTGAACCTGGAAATCTGGCAGGGGCTGGTATTTGTAAACCTGGATTTGGAAGCCATGCCTTTGGCACCTAGGCTTGAATCTCTGGCGAGCCATATAGGCCGCTTCAATCTTGCCGAGCATAGTACAACCTTCACCACAGATGGAGAGCTGGATTGTAACTGGAAGGTTTTCGTAGAAAACTTCTGTGAAAGTTATCACGTGTTTAAAGTTCACAAAAATACCCTGGAGCCTGATACGCCAACCTCAACAGTAGAAGTATTGCCCGGTGGTGCTGGCTACAACCATCATACAATGACAGTGATAACTTCAGACGAACCACTGGATAATAAAGATAACCTTTGTTGTATTTACCCCTGCATGGTGGTGAGTATTGGCAAAAATGGATGCCTCTGGTTATCGATTCGTCCAGCCAGCCGTAATCGATTGCAGTATCGGGCCTGGATTGCCGGAAAATTGAACGGCCACCCTGGTGAGGAAGAATCCATTGAGCAGGAAATTGCCCACGTCCTTGCTTTTATGGCAGAGGATAATGTAATCATGGAAGGCATCCAGATAGGATTGGATGCAGGGCTTGGAAACCTTGGGCCACTCAATGAGATGGAAAAAACCAATTGGCAGTTTGGTCAATATTATGCGGGCAAGCTATTGGACTGAGGGTGGGCATCGCAGCGGATTCGAAAAATAGAGCGCCCCAGGCGCTGGAAAATGCCTGGTGACCTGCGAGGAGAAAGCGTTTTTATTCGCACTATCCCTTTCTATCGGTACCTGTTTCCGGGCAATAACAGGGTCAAATGAAATGGTTTTTTGTGCTTGATTACCTTCATCATAGCTAACTCCTACTGATTGCGTACAATCGACATACTGCTGACGAAAGAATATGGAGTAGCATCGAATGAAGCTCAATGAAGATCTTTCCCGATGGTTAAAAGCGGGCGCAGACCAATACCAGGTACCAGGTGCAAGTATTGCCGTACTCCGAGGTGGTCGAGTCACCGGTGCAGCAGCAGGGGTTATCAATCTTGATACTGCCGTGCCGACGACACTTGACACGGTATTTCAGATCGGTTCGATTACTAAAATCTTCACAACCACCCTGATTATGCAACTGGTGGATGAGGGGCGCCTTGATCTTGATGAACCCGTTGTCACCTATCTACCATCGTTTCGGGTTGCGGACCTTTCGGTCTCGCGACAGGTAACCCCGCGGCATTTCCTTTCTCACCAGAGTGGCATTGACGGTGATTTTTTCGTTGATGCAGGCAGGGGTGATGATTCAGTTGAGAAGCTTGTCGAAATGGCAGTTATGCTGCCTAGTCTGTTTGCACCTGGTGCTAAACACTCGTACTGTAATCTCGGATTTGCCTTGCTCGGGCGTCTGGCTGAAGTACTCACCCGCAGGACCTACGATGAACTGCTCCGTGAACGCATTTTTGAACCGTTAGGCATGCGTCACGCAATTTCACTGCCCGAGGATACTTTGAGATTTCGATCAGCGATTGGCCACGTCCCCAGCCGGCGTAAAAAGAACACCTGGTATGTGACAAGAACACCCTATTTGAGCCATGGCCAGAAAGCGGCAGGGTCAACCCCGGCCATGGCTGTAACCGATCTACTAAAGTTTGCGAAGATGCATATGGCGAAGGGGCGAACCGATGCAGGGGACCGAATGCTTTCAGTCCGCAGCGTTGCGGCCATGCAAAAGCGTCAGGTTGCGCTACCAGCACACACCCGTAACTGCATAAAACACTGGGGTCTCGGTTGGTTCCTGATGGACTGGCAGGGGACTCGTCTTTATGGCCATGATGGCGCTACCATGGGACAGTTCGCCTACCTTCGCGTTATACCCGAACAACAGCTGGCCGTAGCCATGCTGACCAACGGCGGGGATGCGGGGGGACTTTACAAAGATATCTTCGATAAAGTGTTCCTGCGCTTGGCGCGTACCTGCGAGCCAGCTGCGCCGGTAGCCGCTAAAGTTTCTCGCTTGCAGCGTGATGATTACGTTGGCAGCTATGCAAACCTGAATCAGCGTTATGACATTGTCAGGAAAGGTGAAACGCTGCTGATTTCATTAACGCAGAATGGTGGTGGAACCGGATTGCCCGCGCGAAGCAAATTGGCTTTTATTGACCGCCGAACCGCTATACTACAAAGCGGGGACCCGGTACTGGATCGATCGGTGTTTCACTTTAGTGAACCGGCAGACACAGGCTACGGTTATCTCGCAACCGGCCTGCGACAGTATCGTCGCACCTAGTTCCGAGATACATGAAAGGTCCCATCGTCGTCAAGGTTGTCCAATGTATACTGGACTTCGGCGACTATATCAGTGCCTGAGCGACCGTTTTCCTTGTACATTTCTAAAACTTTCCAGATCAATGCCTGCCCATAGGCGTGCGAATCGATATTGTTACTTTCGGCTTCAGTGACACCAGCATCCAGGTGTTGCTTGGCTAGAGTGTATGCGTTGGTCATGTTGTTCTCCTTAGATCGGAAGCAATATACCCGAATTATCCCGAACCAGACTTGATTCCGGTCAAATTAAATTGAGTTCCGCCGAAACGATCTGTTAGAGCGTCTGATACGGGAATCTGTTGCTAAGGATAAGTTGTTCTGTCGCTGCCTTTAGCCTTCACTTTTTCAAGAAGTTTGTTATCCGGATTAAATGCTTTGGATAAGCTTTCTCGTTACTGAAGAATCATTTCTTTATAAATATCCCTAGTTTCCTGAAAACGTTGAAAAGGAAACTTAATGGGGACACCTTCAATAGCTGCCAGTAACATCATCAAGTGTGCCTCCCAACCCGCGCAGGATCTAGCGATATCCTCATCTAAAGGACACTTAAGAATTAAAGTGAGCCTTGTAATGTCTCCTTCAGCTTGCAATTGCCATCTTATAGGACGTTCTGGTTCCCCGGGACCGCTCCAAGAGTACTCCAATAATTGACCTTGTTGGTAAGCAGTAATCTTACTGTCAATAACGATGCCACTGTCCACAAAATCCAGTTTAGCCATACCTCCTTCACGAGGTTCTATTTCACCAGGGGCCAACCAGTCTACCAAACGGGATGAATTTACTAACATGGACCATACATTTTCTGGCTTATGCTCAAGTTCTCTCTCCAGAGTGGCAATATAGTGCCCATCAGATTCTTCTATAATGCCCAAAGAGTCGTTTTTATCCGTCATAACGAGCTTCCTATCTCCTAGAATTTGGTTTGGGGGAGTATACACCACATTTTTTGTGGTGTGGTCAAGGTAAGTTAATTTAAGTTATTCGTTTAGCCTATAGGCTGTGTGAACTGGTGTTAATCTGGTTGACCACTATTCGTCCTGCCCCCACCTTTAGTTAGGTCATTTCCTGTCCAACCGACCAACTTACTTGGTGACCGTGAAGGTCAACGGCATGTGATCACTTAAAGACATCCACGGACTTGGGTCACCGATTGAGAATTCACTGGATTGAGGGAGTAATTCCTCTGAGGTGAAAGCATAATCGAGATGGTAAGGTTTCTCGGGGTTCTTCAATAGGAACATTGTTGGCAGGTTTTCTTGGCCGTGTTCCAGGCCATGATAATGGTGATAGTGACTAACCATGCCAATTTTTGCCAGTTCCTGAACAACATCGGAGTGATTCCAATCCCTTCTTTTCTTATCCCAAAATGCATTGCTGTTAAAGTCCCCGCAGATAACGGCGTTGTCGGCAACAAGTTTGTCTTTGTTAATCTGTAGGTATTTCCATAACTGGCCAATATAGGCATGAGATGCAGCAGCTTTGGTCCAGACACCGACAAGGTTGAAAGTATCGTTGACTGCACATGGAAGGAAAAACTGAAGTCCATCGTCTGGCCAATGTAACCTCTTAATATGGGTGCCATTCTTCGGGAATATGCCTAGGCCCATATTCTGATTGGCGCCATGCCACAGATAATCTCCAGCCCACTCCCGATATTGATTGTATTCATTACCGGTTTTAGCTGGATTTTCACATTCCTGGATAATGAGTAGATCAGCTTCCAGATCAGTTAACCTGTGAAGTTTCTTCCTGAATGCTCGATTACAATTCCAGGTGATTATCTTCATGTGATTCGAGTCGTTCGGGGTTAATGGGAGCTGGTGATAACTGCAACTTTACCACGGGTACCAGGGTATTCAGGATGGATAAATGTATACTGGATGGCATTCACACAGTAGTTTCCCGTCATGCTAAGTGTGGTGACTCGTTAAATTGTCCAAATTCATACCCAGCCAAGCAGTTCGAATAATTGAATCATAATCAATGGGTAGCACAGTTAGGGCTGTTCTGGAAATATCATCATGCAAAGGCATGAAAAACTACCGACAACCTCTGGCCTTATAACCAATCATTCATCCCGTTTTAGGTATCTATAAATGCCCTTCTTTACCTTACAATATTGGAATACATATTGAGGAACCAAAAAATTGAGTCTATTGGACAGCGTTATCTTTAAACCTTTTAGCAGTGAAAAACTGAGCCTTAGCAACCGAATCGTGATGGCACCAATGACCCGCAATTTTTCACCGAATGGCGTGCCCGGTGATGATGTGGCAGCTTACTATCGGCGTCGGGCTGAAGGCGGTACCGGATTAATTATTACCGAAGGCACCACGGTTAATCACAAAGTTGCATCAATGGATCCGAACATTCCGCGTATTCATGGAGATGATGCGATGGCTGGATGGCGCAAGGTAGTCTCTGAGGTGCACGATGCAGGTGGCAAGATCATGCCACAACTCTGGCACGTAGGGACTGCTCGCCCGAAAGGTGCAATGCCCAATAGCGAAGAGGAAAGTCAGGGGCCATCTGGCTTAGTGGCGCCTGGTGTTAAAAAAGCAGCGACGATGACGGAGGAAGATATCGCCGATGTCATTCAGGCTTTCGCAGATGCTGCAGCGGATGCTAAAGCTGTCGGGTTTGATGGGATTGAATTGCATGGGGCCCATGGCTACCTTATTGATCAGTTTTTTTGGCAAGGGACTAACCAGCGGGCAGATGCATTTGGTGGAGATATGAAAGCCAGAAGCCTGTTTGCAGAAGAGATTGTGAAAAATGTGCGTAAAGCCGTGGGACAAGCATTTCCAATTATTTTTCGTTACTCTCAATGGAAACAGCAAGACTTTGAAGTGAAGATTGCCAGCGATGTGGCGGCACTTGAATCGTTCCTAGGAAACCTCGCTGATGCAGGCGTTGATCTATTTCATGCCAGCACGCGGCGTTTTTGGGAGCCAGAATTCGCTGGCTCAGAACTTAATCTAGCCGGTTGGACAAAACAGATTACTAACAAACCCACTATTTCTGTTGGCAGCGTCGGTTTAAACCAAGAATTTATTACCACTTTTGCTGGTGGCTCAGCAGAACCCGACGCCGAGGGGATAGAACGTCTAGTCACAAGAATGGAAGCAGAAGAGTTCGACTTAATTGCAGTAGGTCGAGCCTTGTTGGTTGACCCAGCGTGGGCCAATAAAGTTAAACACGGCAAATTCGACGAGATTCAAGCTTATACGCAAGAGGCAATGGCATCGTTGAGTTAAATCCCTGGGAAGCTGATTTCGGGAAATGTGGGGTCGACTAGAAACGATTATCGAGCCTGCCGCCGCTACCATAACGACCACCTCTAATCCAAGAGCTAAGAGCCGAGAAAGTATTTTCTCTGTCATCGATGCCAGTTTCGTTAAACTCAACAGGCATTGACATCCAACAGGACACCTGCCAAACAGGGCCGCGCAAGGTACTCAAAAGAGAACTCAAGGCACCTTTTCAGGCCTGCATTGTTCGTCGCTGAACCCGTTACAATCCATTTTCCATTACCAGAAAGATAACAGGATAATTCATGACGTTCATGGCCTATTGATTTTCACGGTAACTTCGGCATTCTGTTTGGCGTAGGAAGGCAATTGCTTTGGATAATAAACCAACATGAGGTCAACAATGACAGATTATGCGGAAATGCCGATCGAACAGGCAGCGCTGAATGGTATGGCAATAGCTGCTCATGCAGCGAGAATGCCTGACAGAACGGCAGTGACGGACCAGAAGGGACAAAGCCTCACCTGGTCGCAATTAAATAGCCAGGCGAACCAGTTGGTGAATTACTGGCGCTCACTTGGGCTCAGCATTAACGATGGTGTGGCGCTTTTATGTAGTAATCGCGTCGAATTTGCGGTTGTCTTCATGGCTGCATTCCGGTCTGGTATCCGGGTCACACCCATCAACTGGCATCTTACCGGCGAGGAGATTGGTTACATCATCGATAACTGTGACGCCAGTATCTTCCTGGCTGATGTGTTGTTCGCAGAAAAAGCAATAGAAGCGAAATCTGCGAGTAATCGGCTCAAGGCACTAATGGGCATTGGCGGTGAAATTCCCGGGTTCGATCGGTGGGACCAAATGATCAGTGAGCACTCCAGCAGCAATATTGAAAATCCGGTCCATGGCGGAGGCATGTTATATACCTCCGGTACCACGGGACGGCCAAAGGGTGTGTATAGAAAAGAGAGACCGCCGACGATGCCTGATTTCAGTGAGACCGGCTATGCTGAGGGCCATGAAGTTGCCTTGTGCACCGGACCCGCCTACCACGCCGCACCCCTGTTGATTGATGTATTGACACCATTAATTTCAGGCGCTTCCCTCGTTCTGATGGACCGGTGGGATCCAGAAACTACCTTAAAACTGATTGCTGAACATAAAGTGACCCATTGTCATATGGTGGCGACAATGTTCCATCGATTGCTGCAGTTGGATGATGAGACAAAAAATAAATACGATATAACTTCGATTAAGCGGGTTACCCATGGTGCTGCGCCTTGTCCGGTTCACGTTAAACACGCGGTTATCGAATGGTTCGGCCCAGTACTGATTGAGTATTACGCTGCCACAGAAGGTGGTGGTGGCTTCCTAATTGATTCCCATGAATGGCTGAAAAAACCGGGCAGTGTGGGCTGTCCGGGACCAGAGTTTGACAACAAGATTCTGGACGATGATGGCAATGCAGTGAATCAGGGGGAGGTAGGCACAATCTACATGCGCGCTCCTGATTCAGGTCGATTTAATTATTACAAAGATAGTGAAAAAACATCATCGTCCTACCGGGGCGATTATTTTACCCTTGGCGACATGGGTTATTTCGACCAAGACGGTTATCTTTTCCTGACCGGAAGAACCGCAGAGCTGATTATTTCCGGGGGAGTCAATATCTACCCGCAGGAAGTTGATAGCGGCGTGATGCAACACCCTGCTGTATTTGATGTCTGCACAATTGGTATACCTAATGATGAATGGGGTGAAGAAGTTAAGTCTGTGATTCAGCTGAATCCCGGGTTTGAGGCCGGTGATGAACTGGCTGCCGAATTGATTGAATTTGCACGGGCAAAGGTAGCCAACTACAAATGCCCAAAGTCCATCGATTTTGTTGCTGATCTGCCGAGATTACCGACAGGAAAAATTCAGCGCCGCATCGTCCGTGAACCTTACTGGCAGGGTCGCACAAAACAAATCTAACGGCCTGTACTGCGATCCGATGAGTGTTATGCAGTCGTGATGCGATGGCAAGGGCCATCTTGCTGCTCAGCTTGTGTAGGCTGCATATAAAAAAGGCGCCAAACCGCATTAAAACCGAGAGGACTAACGTATAATGCGGCGGTTTCGAGCTGGCACTACCTGACCTACCACCATATGAGACCGCGATGATTTTCAAGAATGCCCATGTGTACCGACTGACCCAATCCCAGAATCTGGACGCCGATCAATGCGAGCGTGCTCTGCAGCAGCGAGCGTTTCGTCCGTGCAGCGGTATTCGCCCGTCATCGTTCGGCTGGGTTTCACCAACGTCCGATGAGACACTGGTTCATGAGGTGGCTGGTTGCTTTCTATTCTGTGCAAAACGTGAAGATAAGGTCGTACCAGGTAGTGCGCTCGCAGACATTCTTGAAGAAAAAATCTCCCGCCTCGAGACAATGGAAGGTAGGCCGATACGTGCCAAGGAAAAGCAGCGCCTGAAAGAAGACGCCTTAGCCGAACTGCTGCCTCGGGCCCTGCCGAAATCTAAACAGATCTTTGGTTACCTGCGGCAGTCCGAAGACCTGCTGGTTATCGACACAGCTTCATCTCTGGAAGCCGAAATGTTTTTAAACTGTTTAAGAGAAAGCTTCGGCAGCCTCAAAATTGTGCCTCCCCAGGTAAAGGCCAAGCCGGTCGATACCTACACGCACTGGTTGCGAACACGCAAGTTGCCAGAAGATTTTACATTCGGTGATCAGTGCGATCTTTTTGATCTGGAAGACACCAGCGCAGTCAGTATTCGCAGACAGGATATTGACACCAGCGAAGTTCGTGCCCATCTGGATACAGGCAAGACCTGCAACAAGATATCGCTCGTCTGGCGGGGCGAACTCAAGGTTCTGATCGACAAGGATATTGTGCTCCGACAGATCAAAATTCTGTCTTCTGATGATACTACAGACGAAGATGATGATATCGATCCAATTGCCCAATTAAACGCTAACTTCGTCAACATAATGCTTGAGCTGTCGCGATTTTTACCGGCATTGTTTTCCGCCCTCGGTGGGGAATCCAGTAAGTAATGCCTGTTGATAGCAATCTTAATATTGGAATCAATATTTGAATCGAGGATCAGCAAGTCAGTCAATAAGCTGGTTAACTTTGGATTAACTCTGGCGGGTTCTCAGCAGTCGAGTAGTCACAGGAGGCTTATTTTATGATGATCACGACTGTATCGTTGCCCCGATATAGGTTTTCAATGGATAACCTGAACCTCCGTTCTGGTTAGTGCTGTCACCTGCTGCCGTCCTTGGCATGAGACAACACTTGAAACCGGGTCTATCAACAACCCGCCCGCCGTTAGCCTTAACTCTAGTCGACTAGAGCATGTTTGTTTTCGTAATTCAGTTAGTCGAACTCATATCGACGCAGGCCAAGCGTTAATCGTTTTATTGGACCATTCTGAACAGGGTAGACTCGGCTGCAATTGACCTTAAACCGGCCCAGAATTTTCTAGGTGCCGGTCCAATTGGGTGCACGCTTTTCCGCAAAGGCAGTAGGGCCTTCCTTCGCATCATTAGAACTGAACACCTTCTGCTGGAGGGGTACTTGCATTTCCCAGAGCTTGTCTTCTTCAACTCCGGAAGCAGCAGCACGCACAAGCGCTTTGGAGGCTGCGACAGCAAGCGGTGCATTTTCAGCAATGCGCTCAGCAAGGGCAACCGCGGTTTCAAGCATATCTTCAGGTTCGGTAAGCGCGCTGAGCATACCGGCCGCCATGGCCTCCTCTGCCGTGATGGGCTCGCCCGTTAGTGCCATTTCCATGGCTTTGGAGTAGCCAACTCGGGCAGGTAGTCTGAATACACCACCGGCTGCTGCGAACAGACCAACTTTGACTTCGCGAATACCAATTTTCGCCGCTTTAGAAGCTACCAGGAGATCGCAAGTCAAAGCGATTTCGCAGCCGCCTGCAAGCGCAAAGCCGTTAATTGCACCGATAAGAGGTTTGCTAGCACCGGAGCGAACGAATTCGTTTAAAGGGCCAATGTCTTCGCCACGGGCAAAGGCTTTTAAATCCATGCCAGCACAGAAGGCGCGGCCATTCCCCGTGATTACACCGGCGGTTAAGCTGTCGTCTGCGTCGAGCTCCTTAATCGCATTCCAGAGTCCATTCGACAGAGCGCCATTGATAGCGTTCATAGCATCTGGGCGGTTTAAGGTGATGATCATGACGCGATTGCGCCGCTCGATCAGAATAGCTTGTTGTTCACTCATTGTGTGGATCCCCTTGGTTGAAAATTGAAGCGAGTATGAACCATAGCGTAATTAGCGGCTGGATAAAACCAGGCAAATAATCTAACCCAAGGGGCAAAAGCCGCGGATCCTAGACGCTTTCTTAGCGGCGACTGAACTACTGAACGAGATCAGCGCCATGAGCCAAGACAATCCTCCCAAAAATCAACACAATTGCTTTGTTGCTATGACTAATACCGTTTAATCAAGTAATCCAAGAAATACCACTTCCCGCTATCATCTTCTTTATGTGATTACTTCGAGATTGAGCCTGATTACTGCCTGGAATATCCAGAAGAGGCTTACTGATCCAAACGAGGTATAGCGCTATGCTCGCCTGCGTGTCTCAGGCACCTGCGGCTGACAAGCCCAAAGATCAGGGTCATTAGCCACTTGAAAGAACACAAAGTCACGACGCCCTATTCTTGAATGAAAATCTGCAATTACCGTACTTGACCGTTCTTTTGGAAAATGTTGTTTATACTACCTGTTCTCTGCAATTACCGTACTTGACCGTTCTTTTGCAAAATGTTGTTTATACTACCTGTTCTCGAGTACCCAATGGCAATCCAACCTGACGGAGACACCGACATGATCAGACTCGTATTTGCGCTAAGAAAGAAACCAGACCTGACCCGGGACGAGTTCCAGGAATACTGGCTGACCCAGCATGCTCCCCTTGTCGCAAGCTTTGCAACAGACCTGAATATCCATCGTTATGTCCAGACTCACACCCTGAATGACCCCGCCAATGAAGCCGCCCAGCGAGCGAGAGGTGAAATGGAACCTGCCTATGACGGTGTTGCCGAACTCTGGTGGGAATCAGAGCAAGCACTGGCGCAAACACTACTCACCAAACCCGCCCAAAGAGCTGGGCAAGCACTGCTTGAGGACGAGTCCAGGTTTATTGATTTGCCTGACTCGCCACTCTGGTTTGCCTATGAATACCCACAGATCAACCCGGTACCTGAAGATATCGTGGCGAAACCCAAATCCAATATTGTTCGAGTATTTTTCCCCCTCCGACATCAGCCTCAAATCAAGGAAGAAGATGCTCGCCATTATTGGTTGACCCACCATGGCCCGATCGTCCGCTCCCACGGCGCCGCGAGCGGCACGCTGTGCTACCGGCAGGTCCATCGCGCAAATTCCGCGCTGGATGCCGGCATGCAGGCTGCGAGGGGCACCGTCGCCGAGTCCTATCTTGGTCACGCCGAAGCATGGGTCGACCGAGGTCTCGCACCACGGACCGATGAGGCCCGACGCGCCGGAGAAGCCTTCATTGAGGATGAACGGAATTTCATCGATATGACGCGGTCGACTATCTTCTTCGGCAAAGAGCACACGATCATCGATAATCGATAGCCCTTATAGGCTTTCTTCATGCCTTGCCTGACGCTGTTGAGGACGAGCTCAAAACAGGTATCCAGAGTATGGGGTAACTGCTTTTTGTAGTAGTCGCTTTGCCCTCGCTTTAAACGCAGATTTAGAGCACCAATAAATTATTGGTACGGGACATTATTGGGTCTGTACCCTGGTTGCAAATGACCGTGAGGGAGGAGTATGAACCATACTTTAATGATTTCTTCGCAAGAGACTTCGATGCAATGACATCTCATTTTCAAGTTCCCACGATGTGGGGTAAAAGGGCTACTCCTGCTGTCGCTTTATCTACCCAGGATGAAGTGAGCACAATTTTTGAGTCGATGCCCATTCAAGACGGTTATAGCTATAGTTTAATAGGCCGAATTGATATTTCTAGGTTGGCTGAAAGTGTTTTCTATCGCGCCAGAGCAGAGAGACGACTAAGCACGCGTCATCTCTATCGGTATTTAGAGCATTCCTATGCGCTCACAAACTACATTGATAAGCAGCAGCTTATTTTTAACAACTGGCGCTGCCCTAACAATACTATTCGAGCGTAATAAACAGACACTGCCGCGCCTCACCATCAATTGCTCGACTGATATGACCTCGACCGGTGGTATCTTCGGCCAGTAATATGCTACCTGGCCCTAAAACACGTTTTTCGCCCAGGCCGGTTTCAATTTCAACCGAACCAGTGAGGTTGATCACATACTGACGGCGCGGTGCAGGGTGGAAATCCAAATTGTAATCTGAATCTGTTTCTCTAAAGATCACAGATTTGGTTGTAACAGGTTCGGAGAAGCGCCCGCCCGAACCGAGGTTTGCCAATGGCACTTCGGTATCCTCAAAATGTGATTCACCTTCCTGGCTATAAATTCTTGTCACTTTCATGATGTCAGCCTCTGATGTTCAAACATGCGTGTCTATCGGTTCCACCATACCGAAATTAAACCAACTAAAACATTGGCCAATGCCGTTTCTGTAAGGACGTCAACGTAGCCGAATAGATGTCTTGCTGTCAGCGCCATCGGTTTACAAACAACGATAAGACTTGCGATAGCGAGAAATAGCGCTGGCATGGGTTGCTATTGGTCATCCATTTGCTATGACGGCTGCTCGTATGGAGGACCAGGTAGGGTGTGAACAGAAACGACGTGGTGGACGGTATGCGGTCGTGACCCTGTGTGGAGCGACAGATGAGGACCCGGCAGGCTTATCAGCGGCGTACTAAGTTCGGGACGACTGGTTAGGTGCTTTGAATCCCGCTATGATTAATGTGCAATGTACCGGGCCAAAAGGAGGAAACGATGACAGACTTAACTGTACGGCAAATTAACTTTGATGTTGATGAGACCGATTTCATCTGGAATCCTGCGAACCCTGCTTTTTCTGTGCTCATGAACCAAATCACGTTTTTTGTGGTGGGATTTGAAAAGTATATGTGTCGTGTCATGCGCGATGCTGAGGCGCGGATAACCGATTCCGCGGTGATGGAAGAAGCCATCGCTTTTCGCAAGCAGGAAGCAATTCACGCACAAAAACACCTCCAGCATGCACGCGGTTTAATCAAGCAATACCCAGCACTGCAAGGGGTGCTAGATAAGACCCTGGCCAGTTACGAAGAGGTTTACCAGTCGCACCCTCTTGAGTACCACCTGGCGTATGCGGGCGGCCTGGAAGCTATTTTCACACCATTTTTTCGTATGATTTTAGATCATCGCGCCGTGCTCTTTGGTGAAGGAGATGCCAATGTGGCTTCTCTGTTTATCTGGCATTTCTGTGAAGAAATTGAGCATCGAAGCTCGGCCTACAATGTGTATAACCACGTGGTGGGTAGTCACTGGTTTCGCATACGAAATACAGGGGCCTTCCAAAAGCATACCCGCGGCCTAATCGACATGATTAAGCTCGAGTTTGAGCGCATTGTGCAGGATGTGCCTGCTAAGGCCTATAGCAATAATCCGCTGGGGCAGATACCCGTTTGGGCACAGCTTCGTTCCGCACTGGGGGTGCTTGCATCGCAGTTTCCCTGGCACGATAGTGTTAATCAGCCGCTGCCTGAATACTACGATGAGTGGCTTGGACATTGGCAGGCGGGTAGCGATGTGTCACAAATTTATGGTAAGACGTCGAGTATAGTGTGAGCGAATCAGCACAAACCTTTGATCAACTCGCTAACCAGCTTGGTGGCTTCCACCCGGACGCTGTTGCAAGCTGGGGCTTTGTAAAAAGCCCGCTCGCACTATCTCATTGGACCATGAACGTGGTAGAAATACTGCTCATCACCGGCGCGTTGTGGGGCTTGGTTCACGCAGTTACACGCTTTAAACAAGGACACGTTGTTTATCTGGCTTTTTGGCTTGCTTCAGTCGTGTTCATGCTGGCGCTGGAGATACCGGTTTATTTCCCTGAAAAACTCGGCGGCGATGAGACCAGTTTATTCTTTATACACAACGAATTTACGGTGCAGTTCTTTTTTGGCCGAGCCCCACTGTATATTTTGGCACTGTACCCCGCGGTGATGTATTCGTCTTTCGTATTGGTCAAGCAAGCGGGTTTGTTTGAAGGGCGCTTTGGCGCGCTGTCAGGAGCGGTGGCCGTAGGGTTGGTGCACCATGTTTTTTATGAAGTTTTTGATCATTACGGTCCTCAGTACGGTTGGTGGCTATGGAATTACCCTAATTTTAACGGATCACTGGCATCGGTCCCGGTCTCCAGTATGGTGAGTTTCGCCTTCATTGGCCCCATTGCACTGACCCTGGCAACTCGACTGTTAGTGACCACTGACCGCTATGAAGACAGTGTTAGCCTTATTGAGATCAGCTCCCGCATCCAGTTTGCGGCGCGAGCGGTGGCCGCCGGATTGTTAACGCCAATCCTGTTCGTATTACTAACCGCGGAAACCTGGTATGAACTGCTCACTATTGAACTCACCACCCAGCGGGAGGCCTACACCGCCATCGC
>LWDU01039123.1_pt1 | contig 56840 bp, 47 predicted proteins | sample 727161 | NCBI WGS metagenome assembly LWDU01 (sample SAMN04566230, study PRJNA314399) | hydrothermal vent metagenome | isolation source: deep sea hydrothermal plume seawater | place: Mexico: Gulf of California, Guaymas Basin | collected 2004-07-11
AGCTGACCTCTGGCACAAAGTCCGGGTAGCGGGGCTATGTCAAGTCCGTAAGGGGAGCCCCGAGACGGGTCTTGCGAAGGCCTCCGAGTAGGCGTGCTCGTAAGGCCTCTGGAACGGATCAGACGATCCGTGTCGGGAGTGACTTGCTGGCGTTCACGAAGTCGAATCGGAGGTATGTTCCCCCTCTTTAGTTCGTGTCTTGTATGGCCCAGTGTGTAGAATGGGCATTTGAACTCCCTGTCCGCCCAAGCGAATAGTGGATGAATTGATGAACTAACCCCGGGAAACAACATGCAGGTAAAAGTCAAGTTTCTGGAAAATCTTAGGCTAGAGGCCAGTTTTGATGACTTCACGGTCATCAGCGATCAGCCCATTCGATACAAAGGGGATGGGACGGCCCCAGGCCCCTTTGATTATTTTCTGGCCTCGTCAGCACTCTGCGCAGCCTATTTTGTGAAGGCTTATTGCAACGCCAGAGATATTTCCACCAATGACATCAGCATCGTTCAGGACAACATAGTTGACCCTGAAAACAGGTATAAACAAACCTTCAAAATCCGTGCTGAGCTTCCTGAAGGGATATCCGAGAAGGATCGCAAGGGAATCATCAGCGCGATGGACCGCTGCACTGTAAAGCGCGTGATTCAAAACGATCTGGATTTCAAAGTCGATTCCATCAGTGTTTTGGGAAAAGAATCTGGCCTTCTTTATGAGAGTGACTCTAAAGACGGAGCCCAAACCATGATTCCCGGAAAAGATTGCTCCCTCGAAGAGACGATCACCAATATGAGCCGCCTCATCGAGTCGCTTGGGATCAAGATTGAGATCGCGGCATGGAGGAACATCGTTCCCTACGTGTGGTCCGTCCATATCCGCGATGCCGATTCGCCCATGTGTTACACGAACGGAAAAGGCGCGACCAAAGACGCAGCCCTGTGCTCGGCGCTCGGGGAGTATCTCGAGCGCATGAGCAATAACTACTTTTACAACGACTACTACCTCGGCGAAGAAAGGGCAAAGGCCAAGTTTGTTCATTATCCCACCGAGAGATGGTTTGAGCCCGGGCCCAATGATTCACTTCCCGAAGGATTGATGGACGAGCGATTTATGGAGATTTTTGATGGCGACCATGAACTCAAATCTTCTCATCTTGTGGATACAAATTCTGGAGCGATCGAACGGGGAATTTGCGCGCTTCCGTTCATACGCCAGTCCGACCGGGAGACGGTTCATATCCCTGCCAATCTCATTGGGAATATTTTCGTCAGCAACGGGATGAGCGCGGGCAACACACTCTATGAGGCACGCGTTCAATGCCTGTCCGAGATCTTTGAACGCGCGGTAAAGAAACAAATTATTCTCGAGGAGCTGACGCTGCCTGATGTTCCCAAGGCTGTCATCGAACGATTCCCAAAAATCGCTACCGGCATCGCAAAACTAGAAGCACAGGGTTTTCCCGTTTTCGTGAAAGACGCTTCACTCGGAGGGAAATTTCCTGTGATGTGTGTCGCTATCATGAACCCGAGCACGGGCGGGGCGTTCGCTTCATTTGGTGGGCATCCCAAATTCGAAGTGGCTCTCGAAAGAAGCCTGACCGAATTGATGCAAGGCAGAAGCTTTGAGGGCTTGAACGATGTCCCGCCGCCTACGTTCAACCAGTTCGCCATCCGCGAGCCGGACAACATGGTTGAGCACTTCATAGACTCGACTGGAGTGGTTTCTTGGAAGTTCTTTGGCCAAGCCGTCGACTATGAATTCTCCGACTGGAATTTTTCAGGTTCGACGGAGCAAGAATATCAGTACTTGATGGGCATCCTGCGGGACCTGGGCAAAGAAGTCTACATCGCGGACTACGAAGATCTCGGGGCGAACGCCTGCAGAATTTTGGTTCCGGGCTATTCGGAAATCTATGAAGCAGAGGACCTTGCTTGGGACAACACGAACAAAGGGGTCGCCTTCAGGTCAGACATACTCAATCTTCACTCACTGAATGACGAGGCTCTTTTGCGCCTGCTTGAAAAACTCGAAGAAAGTGAGCTTGATGAATACACGTCGATCCCAGAATTGATTGGGGTTGCATTCGACGAAAACTCTCCGTGGGGGAAATGCACGATCAGCGAACTCAAAGGGCTCATCTGCCTGGCTCTCGGAAAGTATGCAGAAGCGAAGGAATCGGTGGGTATCTTCTTGCAATACAACGACAACGTACCCGCACGAAGAAGCTTTTACCAAGCCTTGGATACCGTGCTCGACATCACGCTGGGAGAGGACCTCGAGCTTCGAAACTACATCCCCAATCTTACTCGCATGTACGGCGAGGAAAATCTCGGCAATGCAATCTCGAGTGTTTCAGGGAAGATTCGGTTCTTTGGATTAACGCCGACAAACATGAAGCTGGAGGGGATCGACAAGCACTTAAGGCTTGTTGAGAGTTATGAGAAGCTTCAGGGTGCGAGACACCGGCATCACGCCAGTTCCTCCCATTGACGAGAACTGAATGCTCCCGTTGGCTAGCGGATGGCGACGGGGTTGATGACAGCCTGCACCGTCCCCACGAATCGCGGCGCTCCGAGAACGAAGAGAAACTCCGAAACGCCATCCGCCGCCAGCGCCCGGGTATCCATGTTTTCGAGGATGTAGACCCCGTGACGCGCGAGCAATTCGGGATGGACGGGAAAGGCAGTGGCGGGGTCCTCCGAGGGCAGGGCCTCCAACGCCCAAGTGTCGGCGCCTACGGCCACCACGCCCTGTTTGGCCAGGTACCGCGCACCGCCCAGGCCCAGGCCCGGCTGGCCCGACATGAAGCGCGCCGGGTCGCTGTCGGCCAAGTCGAGCCAGCCCGTGTGGAAGAGCACCACGTCGCCTTTCTCCAGGCCGATGCCCTGCTTGCGCGCGACCGCCTCGATTTCCTTCTGATTGAAAGCCGTGCCTTCGGGCAAGGGGCTCACGCCGTAGTGCTGGGTCATGTCCAGCAGGACGCCCCGGGTCACGATGGGGGGCAGGGTGTCGATGCCGAATTTCAGTAGGCCCTGGGTGGTGACAAATTCGCTGGCGTGGGTGTTGTTGTAGTAGACGTGGTCGACCCCCATGTGGCCGAGTCCATCGATCTGGCTCCCCACCCCCATCCAGGCGTAGACGAGATCGTCGTTGCCCGTGGCGCGATTGCTGCCCATGGGCGTGCCGGTTCCATCGGAGAGTTGGGTCACCGTGAGTTTGTAGCCACGGGGGCCGTAGGCCGGAGTCTCCGGGCCCGTGGGCACGCCCAGGGCATAAGTCTTGCCGGTTTTGATCAACCGGGCTGCGGCCAGGACCTTGGCGGGGGAGAGGTTGTTGATGGCGCCGAGAGTGTCTTCGGGGCCATAGGGTGCGGGCAGATTGACCGAACTCGGATTGACCGAGGGCGGGGCCGCCGCAGCCGCAAGGGCAAGCACGAAGAGGAGGGTCATCAGGGGGGCGAGGAACCGAGGCATGGGTTTGCTCCTGGATACGCGAATCGGGGATAAGGGGTCTGAATGCATCGTCAGCCTAGCAGCCCACCGGCCGCTTCAAGATTTTCTATGCTGTGGGACTACCCCCGAGGAGGAATCCCATTGACCCATTTCGGCGTTGCCTTTTTCCCCACCGATTACTCGATTCAGCCCGTGGAACTCGCCCTGGCCCTGGAGGAGAGGGAACTCGACTCCCTCTATGTCACCGAGCACACCCACATCCCCACAAGCCGGCAGACCCCCTGGCCCGGAGGCGCCGATCTTCCCGAGGAGTACTGGCACACCCACGATCCCTTCGTGGCGCTGGCCGCCGCGGCCGCGGTCACTCAGCGACTCAGGTTGGGCACGGGAATTTGTCTCGTGGTGGAGCGAGACCCCATTCAACTCGCCAAGGCGGTGGCCTCGTTGGATGTGATCTCCGGCGGCCGGGTTGTTCTCGGGGTGGGGGCGGGGTGGAACCGGGAGGAAATGGAAAACCACGGCGCAATCTACGACAAGCGCTGGGCCATTGTCCGCGAGAAGGTCCTGGCCATGAAGGCGATCTGGACCGAGGACGAGCCCGAGTTTCATGGCCAGTTCGTCGACTTCGACCCGCTCTGGTCTTGGCCGAAACCCGTCCAGCCCGGCGGCCCCAAAGTCTTGATCGGCGCTCAGTCGCCCTGGACCTGGGAGCGGGTCACCGACTACGGCGACGGCTGGATGCCGATTGGGATTCGAGGCGGTTTGGAGGAGGGGATGGCCGATCTCCGTGCTCAGTGCGCGACGACGGGGCGCGACTTTGACTCCCTGGATAAAGCGATTTTCGCGGCGCCCGCGAAGCCCGAAGAGGCCAAGCGTTTGATCGAAGCGGGTTTCACCGAGTTGACTTTTTCGCTTCCCTCGGTTGCCGCCGAGAAAGCCCTGCCTCTCTTGGATCGCTATGCCGAACTGGCCCGAGGGCTCCGCTAGGGATGCGGGCCGGGGATTCATTCCGGCTTCCGGGCCAAGATAGGAGCGGGCTGGGACCTGACCTATCATGGGCCTCTGGGGCATCCTGCCCAAGGAAGATGTCGTGACTTTATGCGGGTGATGTCATGCGGGTGATGTCGGTCCTGTTGCTCCTGTTACTCGCTACGGCGATGGCGTTGGGCGTCTTTCTTTTTCGTCCATTCCTCGAGTATCCAATGCCCGCGCGATTGACCTGCCTCGATGCTTCGGCGGGTGTGGACCAGGCGCTGGGCGATCCCGGCGACGTTTACGGTCTGGGTCTCAGCTACGCGGGGCATATCGCCGAGTCCCCTGGCCTCTACGATCCGGAGACGGGCCCTCCGGTTTTTCGCAAGCGCATGCACACGGTTAACTTGGGCGATGAAATCGTTTATCCGTCGCGGGAGGTCCTGCTCCAGGGAGTCCGCGAGATCGACCCCGGGCATGCCGAGAACCTCGCTGAGCTTTTTCTTGAAATTCCAGCCCTGCTCGACTACGAGGTGGAGATCGGGTTGAAGGTTCTTTCCAATATTTCTTTGGAGGATCTGCGTCGTCCGGACTTCGCGCCGCCCGTGGGCTATTTCGTCGCCAACGACATTACCGCGCGCATCCTCATCGGGATGGCCCCACGTTTCGAGCAAACCGTCGCCTACCTCGCCGAAGGGAAGGGGCTGCCCGGTTTTCTGCCCATCGGGAATCAGGTCTGGGTTCCGCTTTCCCCTGCGGTGGATTCCTGGCCGTGTGTCGAACTTCGCACCGAGGTGAACGGGGAAGTTCGCCAGAGTGCCGCATCCGAGGACATCATCATGGGTCCTCGAGCGATTCTGCTCGGGGTTGCCGAGGGTTTTAGTCTCAACGGGTTCAAGCCCGGCGATTGGGTGATCACCGGGACGCCTCCCGGAGTGGCCGCCCAAATTCCGGGTTGGATCCAGAGGAGCCTCTTGCTGGTGGATCCCGACGCCGAATCCAAGCTGGACTTCATGATCGGAGGGTCGGGATCGGATCCCGCCTATCTGCGCCCGGGCGACGTGGTGACCGTCAGTGCCGGGTTTCTGGGCAGTAAAACCAGTCGAATAGTGCATTAGTCCTCGAATCGGTTCGGGATGAGTCCGGGGTTGGACAACCGGTCGCCCAGCACCCGGCTCAAGAGATGAAGAAAGAGGCCCGTAGAACGCGCTCCGGCGGGGCGGAGAGCTGGCATTCCTAAACACGCGAAGGAGAACGTGGGTTTTGTCGAACGAACCGACCCTGGGTGCCGTGTACGAGCGTCTTGTGGGCGTGTCCCTCGAACGGGTCTGGGAAAACGTGCACGACTGGGAGCATCTGCCCTGGCTCCACGGCCTCGCTTTTTCGGCGATCGAATTGGAGGCGTCGGGTGACTGGGGTTGGCGCGCCTGGGTTCGGCCGGCCGCGCCGGGGGATTCCGAAAGCCTGTTGATCGATCTGCGCCGGGACCCCGATCTCGATGTCTATCACACGCGCACCCTTGAGGGGCCGGGCAAGGGGGCGGATACCGTCGTGACCCTGACTCCGGAAAGCGATCACAGTACCCACGTCCGGGTCGAGTTCTGGCTTCCCATGGCGCAAGGCGAGCAGGCTCAGGCCGTGGGTGCGTCGCTGGTTGCCCTCTATACGCGACTCTGGGATGAGGATGAGGCGATGATGGTTCGCCGTCAGCAAGTGGTGGATGCCGCCCGGGTTCGGGAGCAATCGGGCGTGCCGCCGAACGTCGGCGCGATTTCCCTCGGACAGTGGGAGGGGCTCGCGGGTCGTTTGCCCCTGCGGGTTCCCAGCGAGGCGGGGGACTATCGCGTGGTTGAGACCGAAGCCGGCTTTGCCGCGCATTCGGTGCTCTGCCCCCATCGGGGCGGCCCCCTGGACGACGCGGAAATTTCCCAAGGCCACGTGGTCTGCCCCTGGCATGGCTACCGCTTTGCCCTGGCCGACGGTCGGGTGGCCGACGGACGAAAATGTCACATGCGTCGCCCGCCCCGGGTCGAGCGCGGCGAGAACGGTGAGGCACTGCTCGTCCTTTCCGGGTCTTCGGGCGCATCGATGCAAGCCCGCTCTTCGGATTGATTCAAGGGTTGCGAGGGGTGAACGCGGATCCGTACGGGTCCTCCGTTTCAAGTGGTATGCTGGGCGCCCATGAAGGCCTGCATAACCGTTGATATGGACAACTATGAGGACTACCAGAGCTTGGTGGGTCCCGGCTCGGGAGTTTCGGGAGCCAGCTTCCTTCCCGAGGCGGTGCCGCGTTTTCTCGACGAACTCGATGGAGTCGGCGCTCGGGCAACGTTCTTCATGATCGGGCGCGATGGCCGGGATGCGGCCAACCGCCGGGCTGTACGCGAAATCGCCGAGCGCGGCCACGAGGTCGCGAACCACTCCTACACGCACCCCTACGCATTTCGAGACCTGAGCCGGGCGGCGAAGCACGAAGAGATTCGGTTGGGAGAGGAGGCCATTGCCGATATTATCGGAGAAAGGCCTGTGGGATTTCGCACGCCTTCCGGGGATGTCGACCAGGAAACCCTCAGCATCCTACGCGAGCGGGGCTACGCCTACGATTCGTCGGTGATTCCCTCGCCCTTGATGATCTGGACTTTCATGCTCTATGGAAAGCTCTTCATCAAGCGCGCCGACTACAACCTGGGCGAATTTTTCAATGTTCTGGCGCCGCCCTGGCCTTACCTTCCCGGCCCCGGGAAGCTCTACCGAGATTGCGAGCCCGATGGGGCAGACAGGCCGCTCCTGGTGGAGATCCCCTTCTCGGTGCTTCCCGTGGTGCGAATACCCTTTTATGCGACGTTGATGCGGATGTTTCCCCACTGGGCATTCGACCTTTGTGTTCGGCTCCACGGGAGTCGTCGTCCTGTGCTCCACATGCTCTTTCACCTGATCGACCTTCATGATCTTGCCGGGACGAACCTCGAGGAAGCGATTCGCCGGACTCCTGGCTTGGGCGTACCCATCGAACGCCGCCGCGCTTTTGTTGCCCACGCGTTCGAGAGCATGAGTCGGGGTAACGAGGCTGTGCCTCTCCGCGAGATAGCCAGGGACCACCTGGCGGCGCGCCTTCAGGAAGGCTGAGGGACATGCTGCAACGATTTTCTGAAGTGCTCGCGACGTGGCTGTACGAACTCAACGAACGGGACCCTATCCTGTTTCGTTTTCTTCCTTGAGGTCAACGGCCCGGCGCTGTCCGTTGGCACGCCGAAGCAACGAGAACGGGAAACTTCGCTGGATCGCGTCCCGCAGAAAGCGTGGTGCTCCGCGTGGCCGGAGCAACGTTGGCCGATTCTGGGTCTAAGCGGGCTGGCCTTCGGTTTCGAGGAAGCCGCGTAGGAAATCCGCTTCTTTCGGGTCGAAGGGGCTGCCGTCGGCGCGCAGGATGTCGTGAAACCAGATCTCGGGTTCCGGAGCGGGCTCCTTGTCGAACCAACTCCACCAGGGATAAATGGTCTGACTGCGGCCGCTGACCAGGCCCCAGTTGATGGCGCCTACCGAACGTTCCCGGAAAGCGGGGAGATGGGTTTCGAACCGGCTCCTCATGTTGCGCGCCATGTATTCGCTGCACAGCACTGGACGATCGGTGTCGGTGCGAATTTGGTCGTATACAACGATCAGGTCTTCCACCGGCCCGTAGTGATGGAAGGAGACGATGTCCGAACCGGCCAACTGCAGTTCGCCGATGCTGGGCGGAAGCGGCGCTAGGGGGTTCCACCAAAGTCCCGAGGTGAGAGGCTGGCTGGGCGCCGCAGCGCGCGCCCAATCGAAGACATCCTTGAGCAGGGGCAAGCAGGCTTCGCCCACGGGCTCAGCGCCGGGGGAGGGATAGCCGCCGGGTTCGTTGTAGACGTCCCACATCAGCACCCGGGAATCCTCGGCGAAGCGCTCAATGACCCCAGCCACGTAGGCGGCCAGGCGATGGGAAATCTCCGGATTGTCGGGGTAGGCATTGAGGGCACCCAGTCCAGGTCCTTGGACCCAGCCCGAATTGTGTCGGCCCGGGTAGGGGTCGGGTTGGGGGCCCAGCTTGGGCTCCGGGTTCCAGACATCGTCGAAGAGGACCGGGATGATGCGGATGCCTACTTTGTCCGCGATATCAAGGACTTCATCCATGCGCCCCAGAAATCCGCGGGCATCCTGTTCCCATAGGAGATCGTGTAAGTAAACCCGCATCGTGTTGAAACCAAGGCCTGCTGCCCAGCCGAGTTCACGGGCGATAGTGGGCGCATCAAAGGTGGCCGCTTGCCACATCTCCAACTGATTGATGGCGGTGCTTGGAACGAAATTGCAGCCAACGGGCAGGGGGCGCTCGTTCCACCAGGCATTGGCTCGCTCGGGACTCCAGCGCAGGTCCGAGTCGGTGGGCCGAATGGAGTCGTCGTTTTGGGCAGTCATGGCTTCCTATTCTCGGGAAGTTCAGGCTTGGCCGGAGCCATTCGTCTTGATGTCTCGCTGCTCGCCGTTTCGCCATTGGTGCAGGCCGGCGGGTTGATAGGCGAGCAAGTAGGCCCGGCGATTTTCCTCAGTCCGATTCGTTTGAGAACCGTGCACGATATCGCGATGGAAAAATCCCACCGATCCGGCGGGCAGGTCCATGGGGATCGGTTTTTCTTCCAACTGCTCGACGTCGGTGTAGAGCCGGCCGAGGGTGCCTCGATCCTTGAGTGATTCCAGGGGACCGTACTTATGGGTCCCTGGAATGATCCAAAGACAACCGTTTTCCACGCTGGCGTCATCGAGGTAGAGGATCAGGGTGATCACCCGCTCCAGGTCTTCCGCCCCGTAGGCCCAGTAGGGGCCCTCCTGGTGCCAAGGGAAGGGCGCGCCGCCCGGGCGCTTGACATTCAGCTTGTCGCTGAAGAGCGAAAGGGTGGGGCAGCCGATGATGTCCGAACAGGGTTTCCAGAGCCGGGGGTCGTCGATGACTGCGGCCAGGTGATCATCGAGTTGAAAGACCGGCTCCATCGACCGTACCGCGCGTAGATCGTCGTCCCACTCCCATTTGATCGTCGAGCCGAGGATCTCCTGGTACTTCTGGTTGTCGACCTGATCCACGGGCCCGACGGATGCATTTTCAGGGTTGCCCGGGCCAGGCTCGTCGCTCTTGCGGTCGGCGGCGTCAACCACGCGTTGGTGGACATTTTCCGCCGCGACTCGAATGGCCTGGAGTTCGGTCTCGGAGAACAGGTTCAGCCGGGTGAAAAAACCCAGTTTCTCGAATTGATCGCGCTCTTCGGGGGTGACTGCGTGCATGGGAATCCGTGATGAGTCCATGGGAGTACGGTCATCGCCTGCGAGGCCATTCGCCTCGGTCCCGATGGCCCTGGGGAGAGCCGACTCTAGCCCCGAGGCGCTGCCTCGGCGAGCCAACTCTGCTCTCCCGAGGGGGCGTGGCGGAGCGTTGTCCAGGTCTCGTCGCTATCGTGTGCGCTCCCGAGAGCCAGGCCTTCGCCCCGGGCCAATGAGAACCACGGATCGAGAGATTGGATAGCCTGACCGGAATTTGGAGTGTCATCGCGGATATCGGGGGCAGCCTTTCCCTGGCCTTTATTGTTGCGGTCGGCGGGGTGATGGTTGTTGTCGGTGGCGTCTATATAGTCGCCGCGTTCGTGGTGCTGGGCCGTTTTGCCCGGGCGGCGGCGCGGATGCAGTGGGTCGCGCCCGCAGCGGGCGTGCTCTGCTTTTTTTACTCCCTGTTGTGGCTCGACTACGCCCAGCCCGAAATGGGGTCGGCCCCCTGGGCCGATTGGGCCGGGGCGTTGGCCCGGGTTCTGGTCCCACTGGCCGTTCTCAGCGTGGCCGCCATGGCGGTGTATCGCCAAGCGCTCGGGCGAGGGGTTCCCTTGCGCATGGTGCTCACTGTGGGCCTTCCGGCGGCGCTTGGGGTCGCGGAGGTCTTCCTGTTCGAGGGGGGGGGCGGCCTTGGGTTTGCCGAGGGCGCCCTGGCCGGAGTTCTTCTGGCGGTTCTTCTGGGCCTGGTGCCGCTCTCGGTCGCGGGCCTGATCGAAATGCGGACCGGTGCCGAATGGTTCATTGCCACGCGTTATCTCGTGGCCGAGAGAAGGCAGGTCTTCATTTCGGCGATTACGCTGATCTGCGTGGGGGCTGTGGCCGCGGGGGTCTGGCTGATCATCACCGTGCTTTCGGTGATGAACGGCTTCGAACGCACCTGGCGCGACGAAATCGTGGGCAACTACGCGCACTTTCTCGTGCGCAGCTACTACGGTGAAATTCTTGAATCGGCCTCGGCCCTCGAGCGAATCGAAGGTGTTGAGGGCGTTGTGGCCGCCAGTCCCTTCGTTGAGGCCGAGGGCATGGTTCGCAAACCGGCCGGAGGAATCGCCCCGGTCCGCTTGCGCGGAATCGATCCGGTACGGGCGGTGACGGTGACCCGTCTCGCCGACCGAATTCTTGCCGGCAGCCTCGACGACTTGATCCCGCCGAATTCAGGGGCCGAGCAGGCGCTTCCGGGTTTGATGATCGGCAGCGCTCTGGCGGAAAGCCTGGGTGTGGCGACAGGCGATCCCCTGATCCTGATCTCGCCCCATGGCGGCCGCCCGACCCCCCTGGGCCCGGCGCCACGGTTGGTCCGCTTTCGGGTCGTTGGGTTATTCGAGTCCAGTTTTCTGCAATTCGACCAGCTTTATGCCTACGCGAGCATTCCGGCGGTTCAGGCGTTCCTTGGCGGAGGCGTCGGCCTTTCGGGGTTCGAAGTGCGCAGCGTAGATTTCTTTCGCTCGCGCCAGGTGGCGGACGCTGTGGAAGTCGAACTGGGACATCCTTTTTTTGCGAGGGATTGGAAGGAACTCTTTCCCGGTTTCTTCCATGCCCTGCAGGACAACCGTTCCCTGATGTTCATGCTCCTGGTGATGATCATGGTGGTCTCCGCGTTTGTCATCGTCGTGACCTTGATGATGATGATCATGGCGAAATCCCGTGATGTGGCGATCTTGAAAACCATGGGCGCTCGAGATCAGAGCATCGAATTGATTTTTGCCATCGAGGGTACGTTGATCGGGATGGCGGGAGTCGCCGGGGGCGTTCTTGCGGGGATTGCGGTCTCCACCCAACTCGCCTGGGTCCAGGCGCGCATCGAGGACTTCACCGGGATCGATACGCTGCCTTCGAGCGTTTATCAGATCTCCACCTTGCCTTCCGAGGTGGACCCGGTTCAGGTGTTTGGCGTGGTCTCCATTGCTCTGGTGCTTTCCCTGGGCGCCACGCTCTTGCCGAGTCGGCACGGGGCGCGCCTGGATCCCGTGGAGGCGCTGCGCGAGGAGTGAACCCTCGGGTCGGGGGCGGCTCAGGCCGAGGGAATCGGGTGGGTCACAATAATCTCGGCGTTCTCGCGAAGACGCGCGGTATGGGTCCGCATTGCTGCCTTTTCGCGCTCGCGCAGCAGTTCGTTTTCGACCCGGGAGCGGATTTCTTCGAGGGGGGGGACCTCCGCGGGGCTGTGTTCGTGGGCCCAGACCAGGTGGGCCCCGTAGCTCGAGGGAATCGGTCCGCTCCAGCGGTCTGTGGGCGCGTCGATGGCCTGGGCGGCGAACTGCGGTCCGTATTGACGGCCGATGGAAGCCTCGCTGGAGAGCGGGATTCGATGGGAGAGGAGGAAAGGGTCGCCCCAGGCCCTGGCCTCGTCCGGGGGAACGCCTTCGTCGCGCAATTTTTGTCCCAGGGCCTCGGCGTCGGCTTCTAAGCGATCCTGTCGGCTGTCGCGGCTGAGGAAGATGTGGCTCAGAGCGACGCGATTGGGACGGAGGAAGACGTCCGCATTCTGCGCTCGATACTCTTCCAGTTCCTGATCGGTGGGGGGAGTGGACCGGACCCTTGCGGAAATCAGAAGCCGCATGCGTTCGAGCAACCGACGCCGGACCACCAAGTCGGTCCGGTCCATTTTCTGCTCGAAGGCACGCTCCAGGAGGATTTGATCGGAGACGCTTTCGTCGCTCTCCAAGAAGCGTTGGTTGCGAAGTAGTCTCCGCTGAACGATGCCGTCGGTGAGGTGCCAGCCCAGGCCCCGGGCTTCGTGGAGGAGCAGTTCGTCCTCGACGTGGGAGTCGATGAGCGCCTGAAGGATTTCGCCACCCGGAGCCCGGCCATTTCGTTCCCACCAGCCTTTTTCCAGGGCGGCGACATCTTGGGCCGTCAAGCGAATCACGACCTCGGGCTCGGGAGTGAGCAGGGCCCTTTGGCCGAAAAAAAGAAGCGAACCCAGCACCAGGAAATGGACCAGGGGCGAGCCCAGGATTCGGCGCGGGGGTTTGTCCGTCTGGGCGGGCATGCTCTCGGCCTCCTCGGAAGTCTTCATGGCGAAAGGGCCTCGACTAGCTGCCAGATATCTTGCCCGCCTGGGCGCTGGCATTGCCCAGATAGTGCTCGGGTGTGAGCGCGGACAGTTCCCGCTTGACTTGATCGGGGAGGTCCAGATTCTCGACGAATGCGCTCAGGGTGGCCGAGTCGATTCTGCGCCCGCGAGTCAGAGCCTTGAGCTTTTCGTAGGGCTCTTCGATTCCGTATCGCCGCATGACTGTCTGGATCGCCTCGGCGAGAACTTCCCAATTGGCGTCGAGGTCAGCGGCCATCGCCTCAGGGTTGACATTGAGCTTGCCCAGGCCCTTCAGCGTGGCCTGGTAGGCGATGGAGGAGTGAGCCAGTCCGACGCCGAGATTGCGAAGCGCGGTGGAGTCGGAGAGATCTCGTTGCCAGCGCGAGATGGGAAGCTTGCCCGCCAGGTGGGTCAAAAGGGCATTCGCGATGCCCAGGTTGCCCTCGCTGTTCTCGAAATCGATGGGGTTGACCTTGTGGGGCATTGTGGACGACCCAACTTCGCCCTCGACGGTCCGCTGGCGGAAGTAGCCGATGGAGATGTAGCTCCAGATATCCCGATCGAAGTCCAACAAAACGGTATTGAAGCGGGAGAGGGCGTGAAAGAGTTCGGCCATGTAGTCGTGGGGTTCGATCTGGGTCGTATAGGGATTGGGTTCCAGGCCCAGTTCCGCGACGAACTCCTGGCCGATCCGCGGCCAATCCAGTTCGGGATAGGCGGCCAGGTGGGCGTTGTAGTTGCCCACCGCGCCGTTCATTTTTCCCAGCACGGAGACCTCGGCCACCTGCTGCCGCTGGCGGGCCAGACGGGCCACCACGTTGGCCAATTCCTTGCCCAGGGTCGTGGGGGAGGCCGGCTGTCCATGGGTGCGCGAGAGCATGGGCTGATCGGCATGGGTCTCGGCCAGGGTTCGAATCGCCGCGATTACGTCGTCCATCTCCGGAAGTAGGCAGCGCTCTCGGGCCTCTTGAATCATCAGCCCATAAGCCAGGTTGTTGATGTCTTCGGAGGTGCACGCGAAGTGAACAAATTCGGCGATGGCTTCGAGTTCGGGCAGACCCTGAATCCGTTCCTTGATGAAATACTCCACGGCCTTGACGTCGTGGTTCGTTCGCCGCTCGATTTCCTGGACTCTTTCGGCATCGGCTTCGCTGAAGTTGGCCTGAAGATTTCCGAGGAACTCGCGCGCATTTGAGGAGAGCTCGGGCACCTCGGCGATTCCCGGTTCGTTGGCCAGATGCTGGAGCCAGCGAAGCTCTACCCGGACCCGTCGCTGGATCAGGCCAAACTCGCTGGTAATGGGACGCAAAGCGTCGAGCTTGCCCGCATAGCGGCCATCCACCGGTGATATTGCTTTCAGGGACGAGTGATCCATTTCTTTGCTCCGCGGGGAAGCCGATCCGGCGACCGGATCAACTCACCCAGTTTCGGGCGTTTCGGTAAAGGTTCATCCAGGGCGCGTCCTCGGTCCAGCCCTGGGGCCGCCAGGAGTGTTGCACGGCTCGAAAGACCCGCTCGGGGTGGGGCATCATCAGGGTGACCCGGCCATCGCGACTGGTCAGCCCGGTGATCCCGCCCGGCGACCCGTTGGGATTTTCGGGATAGTGCACCGTGGGGGCACCCCGGTGATCGACAAAGCGCACCGCCACCAGGCCCGTTGCCTCGAGGTCACCGGCGCTGCTCTCCTGGGTGAATTCTGCGCGCCCCTCGCCATGGGCGACGGCGATGGGCAACCGGGCACCCTCCATTCCGCGCAGCAGAATCGAGGGGCTGGCTTGGACCTCGACCAAAGAGAGCCGAGCTTCGAATTGCTCGGACTGATTGCGTACGAAACGGGGCCAGTGCTCGGCCCCCGGGATCAGTTCGTGAAGGTTCGAGAGCATCTGACAGCCGTTGCAGACTCCGAGGGAAAAGGTGTCCGGGCGGGCGAAAAACGCTTCGAAGTTGTCGCGGACCGGTGCGGAGAAAAGAATCGACTTCGCCCACCCTTCACCGGCACCCAGGACGTCGCCATAGGAGAACCCGCCACACACAGCGAGGCCCTTGAAGTCGCTCAGTTGGCTCCGGCCTCCCAGTAGATCGCTCATGTGGACATCGACGCATTCAAAGCCCGCCCGGTCGAAGGCCGCCGCCATTTCGATCTGGCCATTCACCCCCTGTTCCCGCAGGATGGCCATGCGCGGCCGAGCGTCCCCGGTGCTTCGGAGCATGGGCTCGGCCCGGGTGAAGTGCGCGGGGAGGTGGACCGAGAGGCCCGGGTCGGTGTCGTCGACGCGAAGGGCCTGTTCTTGGCTCGCGCAGCCAGGATCATCGCGCAGGGTTTGCATGCGCGACGTTGTCTCCGACCACAGGTTGCGCAGAGCGCTGCGGCTTTGCTCGAGGAGCAATGTTTCTCCGTGGCGGATTCGGATCGTAGAGCCCGGCGCCGGGGTGCCGATCACGTGGGCCAGGCTGTCGAGACCATGGTGTCCGAGGACCGCGTAGACGGATTCGAGCTTGGGGGTCGGAACCTGCACGACCGCGCCCAACTCCTCGTTGAAGAGCGCGGGAATCGCCTCTCCGCGTAGGGCCGAGAGGTCGATGTCGAGGCCGGTCCCCCCGGCGAAGGCCATTTCGCAAAGGGTTGCCAGAAGCCCGCCGTCCGAGCGGTCGTGGTAGGCGAGGAGGAAATCGTCGGCGTTGAGCGTCTGGATTGCGTCGAAGAATTTGCGCAACCGGGCGGGGTCGTCGACGTCTGGGGGTTCGCTGCCCACGCCGCCGTTGACTTGAGCCAGAGCGGATCCACCCAGGCGATTGTTGCCCCCCCCGAGGTCGATCAGAAGAAGTTGGGTTTCACCGACATTGGTTCGCAGTTCCGGGGTGAGGGAGCTGCGAATATCGCGCACGGGTGCGAAAGCGGTGACGACCAGGGAGATCGGCGCGGTGACGCTGCGTTGGCCCTCTTCGTCCTGCCATACGCTGCGCATGGAGAGGCTGTCCTTGCCTACGGGAATCGCGATGCCCAGGGCCGGGCAAATCTCCATGCCCACCGCCCGAACCGCATCGTAGAGCCGGGCGTCCTCGCCGGTATGCCCGGCCGCCGCCATCCAGTTGGCGGAGAGCTTGATCTGATGGGTACCGAGGATGCTCGCCGAGGCGATATTGGTGATGGCTTCGCCCACCGCCATGCGGGCGGAAGCGGCGGCATCGAGCAGGGCAATGGGACTGCGCTCACCCAGGGCCATGGCCTCTCCCGTGTAGGCATCGAAGCCCGAGGCCGTCACCCCCGCATCGGCCACGGGCACCTGCCACGGCCCCACCATCTGGTCTCGGGCCACGAGTCCGCCCACGGTGCGATCGCCGATGGTGATCAGGAAGCTCTTGTCCCCCACCGTGGGAAGTTGCAAGACGGCTTCCGCGGACTCGACGAGATCGATGGATTGCAGATCCAGGGGTTCGGGGTCGAAGGGAATGTGCTTGACGTCACGCAGCATGCGCGGGGGTTTGCCAAAGAGGATGGACAGGGGAAGGTCGATGGGGCTGTTGCCAAAAAACGAGTCGTCCAGGGAGAGGTGTGCTTCTTCTGTGGCTTCCCCGACGACTGCGAAAGGACAGCGCTCGCGTTGGCAGAGCGCCTCGAAATCGACCAGGTCTTCCTCGGCGATGGCCATCACATAGCGTTCCTGGCTCTCGTTGCACCAGAGCTCCATGGGGGTCATTCCGCTTTCGGCGCTCGGAACCTCGCGGAGGTGAAAGCGCGCGCCCCGGTCGCTGTCGTGTACGAGTTCGGGCAACGCGTTGGACAGACCACCGGCGCCGACATCGTGGATGGAGATGATCGGGTTGGCCGAACCCCTCGAGCAACAAGCGTCGATGACCTCCTGGCAGCGTCGTTCGAGTTCGGCGTTCTCTCGCTGAACCGAGGCGAAATCCAGATCTTCGTGGCTGGCTCCCGAGTCCATGGAGGAAGCAGCGCCGCCACCCAGGCCGATCAGCATGGCGGGTCCGCCGAGCACGATGATTTTTGCGCCGGGAGGAATCTTGCCCTTTTCCACGTGCTCGTGGCGAATGCTGCCGAACCCGCCCGCGAGCATGATGGGCTTATGAAATCCGCGAACCTCCGCGCCGCCGGGGCCCGGTACTTTTTCCTCGAAGGTTCGAAAGTAGCCGGCGATATTCGGCCGCCCGAACTCGTTGTTGTAGGCGGCTCCGCCGATCGGCGCTTCCAGCATGATGTCCAGAGCCGAGGCGATGCGCTGGGGCTTCCCGAAGTCCTTCTCCCAGGGCTGCTCGGCTCCGGGAATGCGCAGATTCGAAACCGAGAAGCCCGTGAGTCCGGCCTTGGGGCGAGCTCCCCGCCCGGTAGCTCCCTCGTCTCGAATTTCCCCGCCCGAACCCGTCGCAGCGCCGGGGTAGGGGGAAATCGCTGTGGGATGATTGTGTGTCTCCACCTTCATGAGGATGTGAACGGGTTCGCCGTGTGCCTTGTAGGTGTGGTCCCCGGGGTCGGGCATGAAGCGGGTCGCGAGGCTGCCCGCCATGACGGCGGAGTTGTCCGAGTACGCCGAGAGCACGCCGTCTGGGGAGTGCTTTGTGGTATTGCGGATCATGGAAAAAAGCGAATCCGGGGCGGGAACTCCGTCGATGATCCAATCGGCGTTGAAGATCTTGTGCCGACAGTGCTCGGAATTGGCCTGGGCGAACATCATCAATTCCACGTCGGTGGGATTGCGGGCCAGGTCGGAAAAACTCGTTACCAAATAATCGATTTCATCGTCCGCCAGGGCCAAACCCAGTTCCTTGTCGGCCAGGACCAGCGCCTCTCGACCGCTTCCAAGGACGTCCACCTCGGTCGGGGGGCGTGGATCGGCATGTTCAAAGAGCCGACGGGCGTCATCGAAGTCGTCGAGGACCGTCTGGGTCATTCGATCATGGAGCAGCGCAGCCGCGGCCTGGATGCCTTCCGGTCGAGGGTTGCCTTCCAGCCAGTACGCGATCCCGCGCTCTAGGCGCTCGATTTTTTCGAGGCCGCAGATATGAGCAATATCCGTGGCCTTGGACGACCACGGGGAGAGGGTTCCGACCCGGGGGACGACCAGGATCAGTCGACCCTCGGGCGCTTGGGCCTGGTCTCGGCGCGGGCCGTAGTGGAGCAGCCGCTGGAGCACCCGCTTCTCGTCTGGGGTCAGGGATGGGGCCGAGGGGGCGAAATGGACGAAATGCGCAAAATCCGCCCCCAGCCCGCTGATTTCGGGGGCTAGATCCTGAATCGTTCGGAGCTGGATAGCGCTGCGAGAAGCCGAAAGGGCGGGAGCGCCGCGTAGATGGAGCATCGTACTCCTCTATCGCGAACCGGAGAAGGTTCGGATTGGACAACGGAGCCCCTAGTGTATCGCCTGCGCCGGGGCGGACAAATGCCGAACTCCGGCTGGGCTCCTGGGTTCTGGGGGAATCGGTTAGACGAGCAAGGCCTGGGTGACACCGTGTTGTCGCTCGCGGATCTCGTCATCGGATTCTTCCACGATCATCTCGTCGGGCACGATCTCGAAGATTTTCTGCCCCTTGGTGACCACGGAGCCCTCGGTTTCTTCGATCAGGCAGCGAGTCACGGTTCCCGAGAAGGGGGCGTTGACCTTGTTGAACATCTTCATGACTTCGATGATGAACAATGGCTGGCCCTCATCGAAGTGCATGCCTGCCTCGGTGAGCAGCGGAAGATGGGGAGCCTCGCGCGCGTAGAAGACTCCACCCATGGGCGTGACGATTTCATTGCTACTGGCCTTGGGCGGGGGGGCGAGACTGCGGATCAGGGGCGCCGCGATTGCCGGGTCGGTGTACTGGTTGGGAAAGCTCGGTTCGAAGGTGTCATCCATCTGGATTTCGGTGAAACCCGAACGCATCGCGATTCGGGGGATGATCAGGAGCAACTCAAGCCCGGCCTGGTAGCCCGCATGGGTGGCCTGGCAGCGAGCCCAAAGTTCGGGATCCCCCGGCGCCACGGCCTCGCATTCGGGTTGGGCCAGGAGTGCCTGGATGCCCGGCCAGTCGTCCAGCCGGGAGAGCTGCGCGATTTTTCCGTAGAAGGCGAGGCCATCCTGAAGGGTCCCGTGATCGTCTTCCCAGATCATCTCTGACGGGGGTTTGCCCGGTAGGAAATCCATGTGGAGGTAGTGGTAGAGCTGTTTGAGAAGCTCCAGCGGATTGACTTTGAATTCAAGCTTGCCATCGGTTTCGCTCCAAAGCTTGGTGTGGTGGCGGCCGATGAAGCCGGCAAGGGCGTGGGCATCCGCGAGCAGGCGCCCCAGGGGACGGAGAAGCAGGGTCTCCTTGGCGCCAATGACTTTCCGGGCGTCGGCATCCGCTGCATTTTCGAGCAATTGCCGAGCCGCGAAGGCGAGGTCTACGTCCTGGGCGATCACCTGGAGAGAGCCCACCGCGGCCAGGTAGTGGGTCAGGAAGCGGGTGTTGGGCTTCATCATGGGCTCGATACCGAGGATCCAGTTGATGAGGCCGTATTGCACCGGGATGTTGGTCTCGAGAGCATCGCCGCGGATCTCATTTTGCCTAAGGATCTCGCTCAGCCGTTCGAGGTTCTGCTCTCGGTCGTTGCCGTAGCTCAGGATCAACGCGATGTTGGAATCGTACGCTCCGGCAAGGTTGTAGTACATGAACGCCCCGGTATCGGGATTGCGTGTGCCGATCCCCTGATCGTCGCGAATTTCATGAGGGATTGGCCTCGACCATTGGCGGATTAGGCCGCCCGCGTGGGGCTGGAGCGCCGCGTTGGTGGCATTGACCCGGATTTCGGCTCCCGAGGGATGCCGCGCTTCGCGCTCGGGGCGGGGGAGTCGCTTGCCATGCAGGGAAAGCAGAACCATGGCTTCAATCAGCCGTTCGACTCGGAAGCATTCGGTTGGCTCATCGGGATTTGAAAACTTCAACCGATAGGCGAGTTCGGTGACGCCGTGCTCGACCTGAATTCGCGTATTCATTTCCATGAAGAAATGATCGGGTCCCTCCACGATGCACTCGAATGTGGAGACGCTGTCCAAGCCTACGCCGGCGCCAAAAGCCTCCGCATCACGCTCCATAGCCAGCAGGGTCTGAGCATCCTTTTTCAGGGTTTTCGCCTCGGAACCGGTGCGGCCCCGGGCGGCTTCCTCGAGCAGTTCTGAAGTCAGGGAGAATTCGAGTTGCTTCTGTTCATGCATCTGGATCGAACAGTCGCGGCCTCCCAGGGCCATCGCCCAATCTCCATTCCCGATGACCTGGATTTCGTTGTGACGCGTCGTCTCAAGATTCAGCTCGATAAGAAAATTGCGGTTGGAGCCCGGATCCATCACTTTTTGTTCGGCCAGTATTTCCATGATCGCCGCAGAGATTTCGCTGGACTCGGAGACCACCCGTTGTCCCTTGCCCCCCCCGCCTCCGATGCACTTGAAGCGAATGCGCTTGCCCGGATACTGGGCCCAAATCTCTTGGCTCTCGCGTTCCCCGGCCTGTTGCAATTCTTCAATGCTCACCAGTTCAACGGTTCTGGCATAGCCGAGTTGAAGCAGGGCTTCGGCATTTTCTTCCGGCGAAATCTTGTCGTCGTACTCGAAGTCGAGGGCGCTTTCTCCGGCGAGACCTTCGAGGCCGCTGCGATCTTGGACTCGGGACAGCAGGGCCCGGGCCGAGATGTCGTCAATTCCCGGAATCACCGCGTTGTTCAGGCTGCGAGCGAGTTTTTTGGCTTCGTCCTTCGCGCCCGCCCGCCGGATGACCGAGGCCGAGGGGCCGAAAAAACCAATCCCCGCGTCTTCGAGGGCCTGAATGAAATCTGCGTCCTCGGCCATGAAGCCATAGCCCGCAAATATGTGGGTGTAGTCGTGGTCCCGTGCGATCTGCACGATCTGGGCGATGCGCTGATTTTTTTCCTCTTGGCCGGAACCCATGTAGTCGGGCACTCGGTGGATGTTGGCCGGGAATGAAAGAGACCGAATCTCAGGAGCCAGGCAGCGTGGGTAGACCACCGAGTCCTTCTCCGAGAGCAGCATTCCGAACTCGCGAATTCCGATCTCCTGGAAGATCTCGAAGGCTTCCATGCGGACGGGGCCGCGGCACACCACGAGGCACTTGATGTCCTGAAGGGAGAACGAGCGAAGCCACTCGGAGTCGGCTTCGTGGAAGCGCTGAGGCGTCGAATCGGAACCGAGCATTATTCGTGTTCTCTCTGTGTGCCGCCCATGGGAGAGGGCTGGTAGTGGCGCATGAGGAAGGAGAGGTTCTCGGCGAGAACACGTCGACTTTCGCCCGGGCGGACAAGGCTTGAAACCGAGCCAAGGGAAAGCGCTTCCTTGGGGTTCATGAGCTCTGACTCGTAGCGATCCGAGAGCTTGGCCAGCTCTGTATCTCGAGCGGCTGCGGCGCTGGCCTCGGACCCCCCGGACTTGATGGCGGCCTGGTAATCGCCGGCAATTTGGCGCAGTTCATTCTTGTAGACGAAGTCCTTGCCCGCGGGACCCATCACGGCGATGCGAGCCATGGGCATGCTGAATACGCGGTCGGCCCCTGTGAAGTAGGAGTTCCAACTCGCATAGGCGCCTCCGAATGCGTTGCGGATGATCATGGTCATGCGGGGTGTTCGAACGTCGATGATCGAATCGAGAAGTTTGCGCCCAGCCAGGATGATGCCCCGGCTTTCTTGCTCCTTCCCGGGCAGAAACCCGGTGGTGTCCTCGATGAAAATCAGCGGGATGTTGTAGAGGTTACAAAAACGAATAAATCGAGTGCCCTTGAGGGCGGCGTCGATGTCAATCTGTCCCGAGGCCACCGCCGAGTTGTTGCCCACGAACCCGACCACGTGCCCAGCGAGTCGGCCAAAGGCCGTGAGAAGATTCCGGGCGCGTTGGGGTTGCAACTCGAAGTACTCACCAAAGTCCGTGATCTGCTGGAGGTATAGGCTTATGTCCATGGGGGCGTACATGCCCGCGGGATTCGAGAAAGTTCGTCGGAAGAGGATGTCCTCTTCGACGGTATAGCGGTCGACGGGATCCGAGGTTTTCTTGAAAGGAGCCGATGCTTCGTTGTTGTCGGGCAAATACGAGAGCAGGCGAATAGCGGTTCGCAATGAGCCCAGCTCGTCCACGGTAGTGAGGTCGCAGACGCCACTCATGCCGTGAACGTTCGGTCCTCCCAGTTCGTTGGCGGTGACCTCTTCGCCCAGGACCGACTTGACGACTCCCGGTCCGGTCAACCCGATGAAGGTCTCTTCGCACTGGATCATGAAAGAGCCCTGGCGTGGAAGATAGGCGCCGCCTCCAGCATTGAAGCCGAACATCAAGCTGATGCTGGGAACCCGGCCACTGATCTTGCGAAGGGCGGTGAAGGCCTCGCTGTACCCGTCGAGCCCCCCAACCCCGGCCGGAACGAAGGCGCCGGCGGAGTCGTTCATGCCGATCAGGGGAATGCCCTGTTCTCCGGCCATGTAGATCAGACGGGCGAGTTTAGCGCCATTGGTGGCGTCCATGGAACCCGCCCTGAGCGTAAAGTCGTGTCCGTAGACCGCGACATCACGTCCGCCGATCTCGAGAATGCCGGTGACGATGGAAGCCCCGTCCAGCCTCGGTCCCCAGTTGCGCCAGAGAATATTGGGCTCGCTGTTGGTGAGCACCTTGATGCGTTCCCAGACCGTCATCCGCTCTTTGGCGTGTTGGGTCCGAACGCGATCGGTTCCCCCGCCCTGAACGGGCAGTTGGTGCAGTTCGCGTTCGAGCTCCAGGGCGCGATCGTAGGTTTCCTCGCCAGCATTCTTGCTCGGCGGGTCGGGGGCCGGATCGGCCAGGAAAGGATTCGCGAGTGAATACGAAGGAGAGGACATATTCGTAGGAGTAGACCTTAAGTTGGGTACGGGTTGGAGTAGGGGCGATAAGGGATAACGATAGGAGCGATAACGATAGGAGCGATAACGATAGGAGCGATAACGATAGGAGCGAGCCGATTGGCGCGAGTAGATTGGCGCAAGTGCGGAACGAATGGAGTTGCGGGCTGCACGCCTGATCGACGTCCACTGATTCTTTAGCTGTGAGATTTCCGAAGGGTTCTCTCGCCGACAAGGTCAACCGCGCCGGTGCGCCCGGGCGGTCGACAAGCGGTCCCCCTTGGGGGACTCAGGCGTTCGCCCAAGGCGGTCGAATTCTAGCCGTTTTGTTCGGGCTGAGCGACCGGGGCCGGGGCTCTTCCGGACGGACTTGTCGGAACCTCCCGGAGTCGCGTCCTGGCACAGGGCTCTTGCGATAGAGTCAGCGCTCACCGAACGCTGGTTTGGCGCGTGCGGTTGAAGGTGGACTTGCCCCGTGCCCCAGCCCATTGGTCGTGATCTGGACGAAACCCGCCAGCGGCTCCTCGCCTGGCTGGGAGATCGTCTCCCCGGTGTCAGCAATCTGCGCATGGACGCGCTTCGGGGGCCAAAGGACACCGGCTTCTCGAGTGACACCCTGATGTTTTCCCTCGGCTATCAAGAAGCAGGAGAGGCGCGCCGCCGGGACATGGTGGTTCGCCTGGAGCCCGCGGGCGATTTTGGCCTCTTCCCCGAGTACGACGTTGCCCTCCAGTTCAACGTCATGAGTGCGCTCGCGGATACGTCGGTTCCGGTGCCGGAGATGTTTTGGCTCGAGGAAGATCCTGCTCCCCTGGGCAATCCCTTTTACGTGATGGAAAAGCTAGAGGGACAGGTGCCGAGCGACAGCCCTCCCTATCACGCGGAGGGGTGGCTCTACGATGCGTCTCCGGGCGAGCGCGGGCGCGTGTGGAATAGCGGGCTGGATGCCATGTCCGAGGTGCACAAACTCGACTGGCGAAAACCCGAGTTTGGTTTTCTCAAAGCGCCTCTGGCCGGAGAGACAACCCTGAATGCCCAGATTCGTTATTGGGACAAATTCCTGGACTGGGGGCTGGAGCGTGGGCGCTACCCACTGATCAATCGGGGCTTTGACTGGCTGGTGGCCCATCAGCCTCGCGAGACCGAGGTGGGGATCTGCTGGGGAGATGCGCGAATTTCCAACCAGATCTTCAAGGATCACGGCGCAATCGCCGTGATTGACTGGGAAATGGTTTTTGTCGGCAATCCAGTGGCGGATCTAGCGTGGTTCATCACCTTGGATCGAGTGCTCACCGAGGGCATTGGGCTGGAGCGGTTGCCGGGCGTTCCCGAGAAGGCCGCTTCCATTGCCCGCTGGGAACGGAACCTGGGTCGTTCGGCCAGGGACTACGCGTACTACGAAATTTTCGCGGCCTGGCGCTTCGCTGCCATCATGGCGCGGGTCTTCCTACAGATGAAGCACCACGAGGTTCTGCCCGCAGAAGCCACCGTGGATGTCGAGAATCTTTCGACGGGCATCCTGAACTCCCTGCTGGACGCGGCCTCCTAAGTCCGCGACCCGCTCCCCGGGCCAAGAGCCCGAGTCAGACCCGTTCGCGTTCGTGGGTGATCCGGGTTTCGGTCAGGAAGAAAGTGGCCGTGGCCCGGGCGACGAGTCGTTCCTGTTCGTCAATTATGGATCCCTCGGCGTAGGCGGTGTGGCGAGTCTGGATCATGACCCGCGCCCTGGCCCTGAGCCTGCCGCGAATGACGGGGCGGAAAAAATTGATCTTGCACTCGAGGGTCGCGCAGCCCCGACCCTCAGGGAGTGAAGAGACCACTGCGCGGCCAAGGGCCGTATCCAGCACGCTGAATAGAACGCCCCCATGGGCGCGCTCAGCGGTGCTCCAATGCGACTCGTCGGCGTCGAACTCCAGTTCGACCTCTCCGTCCTCCACCGAGATCTCGCGAAGGCCAATGCCTTGTGTGAATTCCATCGGGTCCGCCTCCGCCGGAGCCGCATTCTGGCATCGCCCCGGAGAGTCGGCAAGGCGGCGCTAGGAGGGCTGGGCCATCCCCATGGGATTTCTTGCCGAGTGGATGGGCGAAGAAGGATGGAGCAAACTGGGGCTATGAGTAGAACAGTGGAACCGAGCGAGGCACTGAAGTGGGAGCGGGGAGGCCAGGAAGCACCGCCTCCCCGGGATGGGCGAGAGGCGCGGGCCGAGCGCACAAAAAAGGCGGTGGCGGATGCCTTGATCGATCTCATCGAAGACGGCGACTTGCGGCCGACCTCGAGAGCAATCGCCGAGCGGGCCGGGGTCTCCGAGCGCACCATCTTTCAGCACTTTGCCGATTTGGAAACCCTCTTCAGCGCTGCGGCCCGGCGATTGGGCGAGCGCATCGTGCGAAAACTGGAGTACATCTCCGCCGAGGGTCCGTTCGAAGACCGCTTGAAGAACTATCTGGACGAACTGGTCTATCTCCACGAATCGATGACGCCCGTCCGTCGGGCTTCCCGGCTTCACGAGCCCTTTTCCCCGGTTCTTGAGCATGCCCTGCGGTCTTGGCGGGACGAGATGCGTCGGGGCATCGCCCGGGTATTCAGCGCGGAACTCGGAGGCAATCCCGAGGAGCGGCGCCGGGATATCATCGAGGGCCTGGCGTTGGTTGCGACCTGGGGCAGTTGGGAGAATATGCGCCATCACTCCGAAATGAACTCATCCCGGGCTCGGGGGGTGATCGAACTGAATTTTCGTGCGCTGCTCGAGCAGCCCTCGGCTGTCGACGAGCCCCGGGCGAGCAAGGAATCCTGAACCCAGTGCGTGCTGTTCGCTGTGCCCAGGGCGGCGTCGAAGTGGTGGAACTGCCCGAGCCCAAAGGGGACGGCGTCCGGGTCAAACTCCGTTCAGCGGGCATTTGCGGCTCGGATCTACACTTGCTGGACTCGGTCTTCGCTCCCCAGGTTACCCTCGGCCATGAAATGGCTGGGGAACTCGCCGATGGTACGCCGGTGGCCGTGGAGCCCCTGGTGGTCTGCGGCGAGTGCGATTGCTGCCAACGCGGTGACTACAACCTGTGCCGGGGAGGCCCCGCCCGGCTGATGGGCGTCGGGCTCGATGGGGGCATGAGCGAGACCATCGTGGTCCCCGAACAATGCCTGGTTGCGCTGGCTCCCGGAGTATCGGTGCGCGATGCCTGCCTGGTAGAGCCCATGGCGGTGGCGGTTCACGGGGTGAGGCGAGGCGGCGTGGCTCCCGGCGATCGCGTGGCGGTGATCGGTGGGGGTACGATCGGGCTCTGCGCCTTGGTGGCATGCCGAGCGGCGGGAGCCTCGGTCGCCCTCTATGCGCGACACGACCGCCAGCGCGAGGCCGGAGAGCGTCTGGGGGCAGGGAGGACCCAGGACGAGTACGACATCGTGATCGAGTCGGCGGGCACGGATTCGGCGCTGGAGAGCGCGGTGCAGTTGGCCCGTCCCGGTGCACGCTTGATTCTGTTGGCGACCTATTGGCAGGGGATGAACATGCCGGCCATCGCCTTGTGTATGAAAGAGATCCACGTGATCCCCTCGAGCATGTACAGCCGGGATGGGGATCTGCGTGATTTCGACCGGGCCGCCGCCCTGGTGGCCCAGGCGCCAGACCTGGGCGAGATCCTGATTACCCATCGCTTTCCCCTCGAGGCCGCGGTTGAGGCTTTCGCGACAGCGCGGGATCGTGCGCAGGGAGCAATCAAGGTGGTTCTTGAAGCCTGAACTTCCCAGGCTAGAGACCGGGGTCCACCTGGCGCAGATACTCCGAGAGTCCGTAACCGACCCGGTCACCGCAGTGCCAACGGGTCATCCCCTCGCCGATATGAGTCACCATGCCCTGGCGGCGGTTGCGTAAGGGGATGAAGCCCATGACCTCTCCCTGGATCACCAAGTTCTCGCCCTCTCGGGTTTCCAACCGCACCTCCAAGCCACGGTGATAGAGATCGTTGGCCTCGTATTCGGTTTCGATTTCGACGTTTCGGATAAGGCTGAGTTCGCCGTTCCGAACCACAACCCCCCCTCGTTTTTCATGGTCCGCGTCCCGGCGAATGATCGAGACCATGGCGCCAAAATCGGGACCAAAATTCATGGTCAGCCATTCGTAGCGTTGAATCGCCTGCCAGTGGCGCGGTCCCCAGGAATGGTCCCGCAGTCCGTAGCCGGCGATCTCCAGCCTTTCATCATCGATTTCGAGAAAACCTGTGACGCGCATGTGCTGCTCGTAGTGGGCCTTGCCGAACTGCTGCTCTGTATCCCGAGTCTCTTCGGTTTTCGAATGGCTGCTTCCGTACATGGGGCCCGATGCTCGATGGGTGAGGTCGACTTTCAGGCGACGGCGTTGGCTGTTTTTGAACGCCTCGGCGGGGTCCGACATGGAGCGCGGGTCGACCAACTCCGCCGCGCCTCCGGAGTAGACGGTGCGGAGTTCTTCGCTGGGTTCGATGACACTGAATTCCAGGCCGCCGGCGTTAAACGCGTCGTTGTGGCCGATGGGCGCACGCTTGAAGCTGAAGAGGACGCGGCCGTCGGCCAGATAGAGGCAGACGGTCATTTCGGCGTTGCCCTCGTTGGCCCGATTTCCCAGGCGGACAAAGCCGCCAATGGACCGATCGGGATCGAAGAAGTTGAAGTACATGCTCTCGTTGAAATTCGTCTCTTTGCCCAGGGGATGCGTGTAGTCGTCCTCGGGGACTAGGTTGCCGATAATTTGCGCCATGGAGCGTCTCCTGTGCGGGTCGAAGGGCGAGGGAGCCGGGGTTGGGCCCCGGAAGTGAACCGGGCGCGATGGTCGCTGAGGCTCCGGGAAGGGTCAATTGGGGCAGGGGCGAATCTACCCCCAGGGGGCGAAGGCCAATGGTGCCTCTGCCCGGGTGTCTCCCCAGATGAGGCTCGAAATGTCGGATGGCAAAAAAAAAATCGTCCGGGCAAGACGAGGCCTCCTGGATCGAATTCGAACCCATCAGAGGTTTTGAAACCCCCCAAAAACGAATCGCCCCCGGGATAGCTACCCGTTGGCTTGTTGCGGCGATTCTCGGTTCCCCACGGGTATGGCTTTCTTCGTGAAATTCTTGTGCTAAAAGCGTTCCCCCTACACATCGTGGCCTGGAGGTGGGATCCCGTGGGGGTCAAGTCTTCCCTCAGAGACTCCGATGGCCGCACCCAGAGGGAATATGGGAAAGTCGCTCGTCATCGTGGAATCGCCGGCAAAGGCGAAGACCATCAATAAGTACCTGGGCCGGGATTTCATCGTGAAATCCAGCGTGGGGCATATTCGCGATCTGCCGGTCTCCGGATCGGGGAAAAAGGTGGACACCGTGGCCCGGGCGAAGGCGGCGGCCAAGACCCGGAGCCTGAAGGGTGCCAAGCGAACGGCGCATAGAAAGAAGAAGGCCCACGAGGCCCTGATCGCCCGGATGGGCATCGATCCCGACAAGGATTGGGAGGCCAACTACGAGATCCTTCCCAAGAAGGAAAAGGTGGTGGCGGAGCTCCGCCGCTTGGCCGACGAAGCCGATCTTATTTATTTGGCCACGGATCTCGACCGCGAGGGGGAGGCCATCGCCTGGCATCTCCGAGAAGTGATCGGGGGGGCCAAGAAGCGCTTCAAGCGCGTGGTCTTCAACGAAATCACCCGTTCAGCGATTCGCCAGGCCTTCGAATCGCCCGGGGAACTCGATATTGCCCGGGTCAACGCCCAGCAGGCTCGGCGCTTTCTAGACCGGGTGGTGGGGTACACACTCTCGCCGCTTCTCTGGTCCAAAGTCGCCCGAGGACTCTCCGCCGGTCGGGTGCAGTCGGTCTCCGTGCGACTGCTGGTGGATCGTGAGCGCGAAATCCAGGCTTTTATTCCTGACGAGTTTTGGGAAGTTTACGCCGATGTGCGCAGCGCGGCGGGCGATCCCATGCGATTGCAGGTGATGAAGCAGGGGGGGAAGGAGTTTCGGCCGACAAGTGGCGAGGCCACGGACGCGGCTGTTGCGACCTTGGAAGGTCAGCCCTTTGAAATTGCCGAGCGCAACGACAAGCCCACTTCGACCCGGCCCGGAGCACCCTATATCACGTCGACTCTTCAGCAGGCCGCGAGCACGCGCCTTGGCTTTGGCGTGAAGAAGACAATGGTGTTGGCCCAGCGTCTCTATCAGGAAGGCCACATAACGTACATGCGGACGGACTCCACGAACTTGTCCGCCGAGGCAGTGGAGTCTTGCCGCGGCTATATCGAGGATCAGTTCGGCGCGCCCTATCTGCCCGAAGAAGCGCTGAGTTATTCGAGCAAGGAAGGCGCCCAGGAAGCCCACGAAGCCATCCGCCCTTCGGATGTGAATGTTGGCCCGGGGGATATTGCTGGTCTGGAGCCCGATCAGGAGCGGCTTTATTCCATGATCTGGAGGCAATTCGTCGCCTGCCAGATGCCCCCGGCGCGCTACTTGAGTACCAGCATCGTGGTCAACGTGGACGAGTTTGAATTGCGGACGAGGGGCCGAATCCTGGTTTTCGACGGTTACACGAAGGTGCAGCCGCCTACGGGCAAGGGCGACCGAAACGCGGCGCTGCCCGATGTCCAAGTGGGTGAGGAACTCAGGGTTCAAGCACTCGATCCGGTGCAGCATTTCACAAAGCCGCCCCCGCGTTATAGCGAGGCGAGCCTTGTCCGCGAACTCGAAAAATGCGGGATCGGGCGCCCCTCGACGTACGCTTCGATCATTTCCTCGATTCAGGATCGCGGTTATGCCCGGGTGGAGAACCGTCGCTTCTATGCGGAGAAAATCGGCGAGATTGTGACCGAACGTCTTGTAGAGAATTTTGAGGAGTTGATGGATTTCGGTTTTACTGCCGAACTGGAGGAATCCCTCGACGACGTTGCTCTTGGGAAGAAGCAGTGGAAGGATGTGCTCGGGAAGTTCTATTCCGGCTTCAAGAAGCAGGTCGATGCTGCCGGGGCCGAGAGGGGAGGCATGCGTTCCAATCTTCCCACGGATACCGATATCGCCTGCCCGAAATGCGAGCTCCCCATGCAGATTCGAACGGCTTCCACAGGAGTCTTCCTGGGTTGCTCGGGTTACGCGTTGCCACCCAAGGAGCGCTGCAAGTCAACGATCAACCTTGTCCCCGGCGAAGAGGTGGTGAGCGCTGACGCCGAAGATCAAGAAGAGGGCGAGGCCCGGCTGCTGCTAAACCGGAGACACTGCGGTCGCTGCAAGACCACCATGGTGAGCTATCTCGTCGACGAAGGTCGCAAGTTGCATGTCTGCGGGAGCAACCCGGATTGCGACGGATTCGAAGTGGAAGAGGGCCAGTTTCACATCAAGGGATACGATGGCCCCGTGCTCCAGTGCGACAAGTGCGAAGACGAAATGCAGCTGAGGTCGGGTCGCTTTGGTAAATATTTCGCGTGCACCAGCGAGGAGTGCAAAAACACTCGCAAGCTGCTCCGAAGCGGCGAGCCCGCTCCGCCCAAGGTTGATCCAATTCCCATGCCGGATCTTGCGTGTGAAAAATGCGAAGACTTTTACTTGCTGCGCGATGGCGCTGCGGGGATCTTCCTGGCCGCCAGTCAATTTCCCAAGCACCGGGAGACCCGCGCTCCCCTGGTCGACGAAATTCGCACTGTCGCTGAACAGTTGGATGAAAAATACAAGTTCCTGGCGACGGCACCGACCGAGGATGGCGCCGGCAACAAGGCCGTGGTGCGGTTCCTCCGAAAGACGAAGGAACAGTACGTGATGACCGAGAAGGACGGAAAGCCCTCGGGTTGGCGCGCGTATTATCGCGAGGGTCAGTGGGTGGAAGAGCAGCCCAAGCCACCGGCGCGGACCAAGAAGGCGGCGGCTCGCAAGGGGCCCGCCAAGCGCAAAAAGGCGGCCAAGCGAAAGAAGGCTGCGGCCAAGAAGTCCGCCGCCAAGGCGGGGAGCGGTTCGCGATGAGCTTCAACAAGGGGCGCGAATTGATGGGCGGTCGGCTGGGCCCGACAGTTCCCGGAGAGTTCGGGGCCTCTACCCGATAGCGTCGGGTTCTAGGCGGTGATATGGTCGCCGTCGAATGGAGATTGAAGGCGGCTTGCAGCTGCCACGGGAACGCTGCTGATGGAACGGGCGTTTGATCGTGTTCTCCTGGCGAGACACTTTGCACTCTCGTTGGGAGCCATTGCCGCGTATCTATTTCGAGCGGAGCTGGCCATTGGCTACGTGGCGCTTTGGATCGTGGGCATTAGTGCCACGCTGAATTTTCTCGCCTATGCGTTTAGCGCTCGACCAAGCATGGCCCGGTTCTGCATGGGGGCTTCCCCGGTGATCGGTGTGGGCGGCTGGACCGCGCTCATCTCTGTGACTGGTGGGGTGGTGTCGCCCTTCATTGCCGGCCTCTGGCTTGAAATCGTGTTGTCCGCCATGAGCCTGAGCCTCCGGCATATTGTCTGGGTTGCGGCGGGCTCGATCCTGGGGTTGTGGTATCAGCAGGCCTTCTTGGGCATCCCACTCGAAGTGCGGTCCATGGTTCTTCAGTCTGGATTCATGGCTGGAATGGGGTTGGCGACTTCCTTGGTGACGCGCCGCTGGGCCCAGCGCCAGAGCTCGATGGTCGTGGAGAAGGATGCCCTGGACCAGCGCCTGGGAGTACTCACCCAGGAACTCGCCGACGAACGCACCGTGGCCGCACTGGGCGAAAACGTGGCTCGCCTCGCCCACGGCATCAAAAATACGGTTCACAGTCTTCGCGGGTTCGTGCGGCTGATCGAACCCCAGCTCCAAGACCGAGGCCATGCAGCCTCGGCTCTCAAGGGGTTGCGCGCGGCCATCGACGATCTCGATTCGCTTGCGCGGATCAACCTGGTGCCGACGGCAAGTGCTCGCGATGCTTCCCCGGGACAGGAAGAGGCGGTCCAATTGCCGATCAGCGGCCCCGGGTTTCAGCGCGCTGCCGAGCAGCGCGATTCGAGTGGGCCGGGCTCTCTTTCGACCGCGGTGGAGTGCGCTCTGGACGAGGTGATACGTTCTCATCCGGGTGTGGAGTGGGATGTTCATACCAACCCAGATACGCCGCCGGTGACGGTCCCCGGGGCTTCCCTGACCGAAACCCTGGTCATTCTCCTCCGCAACGCCGTTGAAGCGATGAGCGGAGAGGGCCGGGGCATGCTCGAAACCGAGGTTTCCGGCGGCCAGGTCAAGATTAGGATCGGCGATGACGGGCCCGGGTTGAGCGAGTCCCAGATCGAAGAAATTTTCAAGCCGGGGTTTACCACAAAGCGCAAGGGCAGCGGCTACGGACTCTTCCTGGCCCGGCGGATTGCCGAGGAGCACGGTGGTAGTATCACCGCGAGCGCTGGCCCGGGGTCGGGCGCTGTCTTTGAATTGATTCTTCCCGTGGCGCGCGATTCCAGCGGTCCGGGCGTTCGATAAGGCGGATTGAATTGGCTAGCAAGATTCTCATCGTTGACGATGAACCCTCCGCTTCGGAGTATCTGCGCCTTCTCCTCGAGCAGGAGAAATTCGAGGTTCGAACCACGGGGAACGGTGTTGAGGCCCTGATCGCGCTGGAGACCAATCCCTTCGATCTGGTGATCTCGGATATTCGGATGCCACAGATGGACGGCCTCGAGCTTCTGGATCATCTCAAACAACGCTGGCCAGATCTTCCGGTCATCGTTCTGACGGCGAACGAGGGGATCGAGGACGTTGTTCAGGCCATTCATCTCGGGGCGCTCAACTACCTCGTCAAGCCGTCTTCGCCGGCAGTAGTCAGTGAGGCGGTCAAGAAGGCTTTGCGGGTTCGTCCCAGCCGGGGAGTAGAGCCGCCCCTGGTTTCCGAACTCGTGGGCGAGAGTCCGGCCATCGTCGACGTTCGCCATCGGGTGGTGATGGCCGCTCGAAGCGATGTCCACGTCATTATCACGGGGGATACCGGGACGGGCAAGGAACTCGTCTCCCGGGCGATTCATTCCTATTCTGCGGTGGGGGGCGGTCCATTCGTGGCCCACAACTGCGCGCTGTCACCCCCCGAGCTTTTCGAGAGTGAATTCTTCGGTCATCGGAGGGGTTCCTTCACGGGTGCCGAGCGCGACCATTCCGGTTTGCTGCGCCAGGCGGATGGGGGCGTGCTTTTCCTGGACGAGCTCGAGACGATGCTTCCCGCCCACCAAGCGAAGTTGCTCCGGGTCATCGATGACGGCGAGGTGAGGCCGGTGGGCGCAGAGCAGAGCCAGAGGGTTTCGGTTCGCTTCCTGGCGGCGACCAACCGGGACCCGGCGATCATGATGCAAGAACGAACCCTGCGCGAGGATCTCTACTACCGACTGAGGGGGATCGAAATTCGGCTACCGACGCTGAGTCAACGTCTGGATGATATTCCGCTGTTGGCCCACCACTTCGCCGGAACGGGCGGAGGGGGCTTCACCCCCGACGCGATCGAGGCGCTGATGGGAGCTGAGTGGGCGGGAAACGTCCGCCAGCTGCGCAACGTCGTTCAGGGCGCCAAGGCGGCGGCGGGGGACGGGAAAATTGGCGTCGGGCACCTTTCGCTTCAGTCTGCGGGATGGGTTTCGCGCTCGGACGGGGGCGAGAGCGGTGCATCATCAAGTGGCTTCCAGGGCGCACCCCGGGGTGTGACCCTTCGTGCGCTTGAACGCTGGGCCATTCAAAAAGCGCTTGAGGATTGTGAGGGCAACCGGACTCGCGCTGCCAAATCGCTGGATATCGACCGCTCCACCCTGCGCCGCAAGTTGGTCGAATTCGGCCTGGACTGAGCAGGAATCTCGGGCTGCTCGAGTGTGGGCGCCGCGACCCGCGATCCCGGCATGCCTTGGACAGATTCGTCTCCGGAGCCGCCCTCAACCTCGGGAAGCGGACTCCAACAGTTCCGCCGCTTTGTTTTTTTTCGCCGCCCGGGCGGCTTCGAGTGGAGTCTGTTCGTTCATGGATTCCAGGTCGGGGTCGGCGCCCCGCTCCAGTAGAACCCGGATCACCGGGAGATTGCCCTGTATGGCGGCGAGCAGTAGTGGGGTGGCGCGGTACTTGTTGCGGGCGTTCAGCCTGGCGCCGTGGTCGATGAGTAAACCGGCCATTTCGCCGGCCGCCTGAAAGCTGAAGGCGGTGACGTGCAAGGGCGTCTGGGCATCGCCGCCCCGGGCGTTGGGATTGGCGCCGCGTTTCAATAGGAACTCTGCAGCGGCGATTTGGGGCGTCAGCGCCACGGAGTGCAGGGCCGTCGTGCCCAGAGGGTTGCTGCCATCCACCGAAATGCCGGAATCGAGCAGGGCTTCCATGACTTCGAGGTTTCCCTTTCGGGCGGCGAGTTGCAGGGCGGTGTGGTCGTCGGGGTTGGTGGCGGCGGGGTCGGCGCCGGCGCTGAGCAGCACGGCCACGGCTTCCTCGTGGGGGTCCAGCCGTCCTCGGAGATCCGGTTGGGATCGGCGCCGTATTCGAGCCACTGGGTGAGGGCCTCGGCCTGTCCGGCCTGAGCGGCGGCGTGGAGGGCGGTGGCGCCCGAGGGTCCGGCGGTGTCGGCGGGCACCCCGGCCCGGGCCAGGGCGGCCAAGGTTTCGGTGTGGCCCTTGGCGGCGGCGAGTTGCAGGGCGGTGTGGTCGTCGGGGTTGGTGGCGGCGGGGTCGGCGCCGGCGCTGAGCAGCACGGCCACGGCTTCCTCGTGGGGGGGGTCCAGCCGTCGTCCGAGGTCCGGTTGGGATCCGCGCCGGCTTGGAGCAGGCGCTGCGCGCTTTCTGAATTCCCGTGCGAAACCGCCATGTAGAGCGGCGTCCAGTCGTCCGAACGGGGGAGATTGGAATCGGCACCCCGGGCCAAGAGCGCTTGGGTGATCAAGGGGGACCGACGGCGGATCGCGTGGAAAAGTGGCGTTTGCCCGTCGTCCCCAGCGTTGTCGATGCCGGCTCCCCGATCGAGGAGAAAGTTCACCATCCCGATCTGCCCACTCGCCGCGGCTACGCACAGGGGCGTCATTCCGTTGGAAGCCCGGGCCTCGAGATCGCCGCCGGCCTGGAGGAGCGCGCTTGCGAGGGCGATGGAACCGCCTTGAGCGGTCAGGTGCAGGGGGGACCAGTCGTGGGTGGCGACAGCGGCCACGGAGGCCCCGGCATCGAGGAGTTGCAGGGCGGCGGCTTCTTCCCCGTATTGCAGGGCGACGTAGAGCGGCGTGATGCCGGGTCTCCCGGGAGAAGCGATCGTTGCGGCCTCGATGGCGGCGCCCCGGGCGACAAGGGCTTGGATCCAGCGGGCATCGCCTCCCTGGGCGGCGGCGTGAAGCACCGTCCAGCCATCCGGGGTGGCGGCCCCGGCCAGGGCCCCGGAGGCGAGCAGTGGGGCCGCGACCGGGAAGCTTTTCTGGCGTGCGGCGAGGTGGAGCGCGCTCAATCCATGAGGGCCGGAAGCGTTGGGATCGGCGCCCAGGGCGAGCAGGGTGACCAGCGCCTCGACGCGCCCCAACTCGGCCGCGAGTTGAAGGGGCGTTCGGCCTTGGGGGTTGGGCCGGTCAATGGGGACGCCTGCAGCCAACGCCTCGATCGCGGGAGTGTCGTTCCGGTGGACTGCGGCATGCAGCGTGTCTTCGGCCTCGGACTGACTCTGGCAACTGGTCAGCCCCAACATCAGCATCAGCCCCAACATCAGCCCCTGTATCGGAGTGGCCAGGGTTGCTCCCATGCCGAGTCGGCTTCCGATCATGCGTTCATCTGGGCCAGGATGGCGGCGTGAAGCAGAGCATTGGTGGCGACAATTTCATCGCCCGCCGGAGGAACGGGTCCGCCAAGAATGTCGCTCACGCACCCCCCCGCCTCCTCGACGATCAGACAGCCCGCGACCACATCCCAGGCGTGAAGTTTGAATTCCCAGTAGGCATCGAGCCGCCCGGCGGCCACGTAGCAGAGGTCCAGGGCCGCGCTTCCATCGCGCCGGATGCCTCGGGCCGCTTTGAGTACCTGGGCAAAACGGGCCAGGTTGTCGTCCTGGCTATCGTGGACGTCGTAGGCGAAACCGGTGGCGACCAAGGCCTCGCCCAGGACGGCTGTGCTCGAGACAGCGAGTCTCCGCTGGCCAAGCCACGCACCGGCTCCGTGCACGGCATAAAAGAGTTCATCGAGGAGGGGGTCGTAGACCACCCCAATGCGGCGAGATCCCCTGTACTCCACGCCGATGGAAACGCAAAAACGTGGGAAGCCGTGGGCGTAGTTGGTGGTGCCATCCAGGGGGTCGATCACCCAGCGCCAGGGGCTTTCATCGTGGTCGCGCCCGCCCCCTTCCTCGGCCAGGATTGCATCGCCGGGACGCACGGCTTGCAATCCCGCAATGATCAGGGCCTCGCATTGGCGGTCGACCTCGGTGACCAAGTCGATGGAGGCACTCTTGGTACGAACGTCCAACTGGGTCTCGTAGCGTTGGCGCTGGATCGCTCCGGCTTGGGAGGCCAGATCAACCGCCAAATCAAGGACCTCTAGATTCTCCTTGTCGACCTGATCCCGCTGCATGCCTGGGGCACCGCCTCTATCGACCCAGGCGGTAGAAACGCCGGGCGTTCTCGCTGGTCAACCGACCGATCTCTTCGCTGCTAGTTCCGTGAAGTTCGGCGATTTGTTCGCCGACTCGGACCACCCAAGCCGGCTCATTGCGTTTCCCCCGGTGACCTTCCGGCGCGAGGAAGGGCGCATCGGTCTCCACCATGATGCGGTCCAGGGGAATGGAGCGCGCGACATCCCGGAGATCTTCGCTGCGCTTGAAAGTGACGATACCCGAAAACGAAACCATGAAACCGGCGTCCAGGGCGCGATGGGCGAATTCGCGTGTCCCGGTGTAGCAGTGCAGCACTCCGGACAACTCTCCCCGGCCTTCTGAGAGCCATATGTCGAGCATCTCCGCGTACGCGTCGGGCTCGTCTCCGCGGACGTGTATCGAGACGGGCACCGCGAGTTCCCGGGCCAGGCTGAGTTGGCTCGCCAAGGCGGCGCGTTGGGTGTCGCGATCCGAGTTCATGTAGTGATAGTCGAGGCCACACTCGCCCAGGGCAACAACCCGAGGATCGCCGAGCCAGGTGCGAATTTGGTCGCGGATGGCCTCATTGAATTCTGAGGCTTCGTGGGGGTGGATGCCGACCGTGGCGTGGATATCGGCTTCGCCATGAGCCAGCTCGACGGCGCTTCGGTTGCCCTCAAAGCCGTAGCCCGAGCCGATGGCGATCATGGCTTCGACTCCGGCCTCCCGGGCTCGTGCGATGACCTCGCCGCGGTCCTCGGCGTATCGGTCGGCGGTCAAATGACAATGACTGTCGAGCCACATGGGCATTCCGTCCAATCTTTCAATCCGAGGTGCCTCCCCGGCAGGCTGATTTACGCGCCCGATTCCCCGATGGTTTCCAGGTCGATGCGGGGAAAGAGCGGGTCTCCCTTTTGCGTGGCCGCACCCACTTGGATGCCGCCCCATTGGGCGCTTTGGGGCAATTGGGCGGACTCGAGTTCGCCGGATTGGCCGATGCGCTCGAGGATCTCGGCCGCGGTGAGGGGGAGAAAAGGGGAGAGCAGGATGGCGGTGATCCGCAGGGCTTCGCAACACGTGTACAGAGTGGTTCGGACCGACTCCTCGCCGCCCTCTTGCTTGGCCACCTTCCAGGGTTCCCGGCGCTCGAGATAGCGGTTGGCTGCATCCACCAGGCCAAAGATGGTTTCAAGCGCACGGTGGCACCGGGTCGCCCGCATCTCACGGTCCACCGCCTCGGGAAGACGGCCCGCGACTTCCATGACCTCCCTCTCGAGGTCGCCGATGGGACCGGGTTCGGGAACGTTGCCCTCGGCAAATCGTTTGACCATGTTCAGGGTTCGGCTGACCAGGTTTCCCAGATTATTGGCCAGGTCCGAATTTATCCGCGTGACCAAGGACTCCTCGGTGAAGTTGGAGTCGATGCCGAAGGACATATCGCGCAGCAGGTAGTAGCGAAACGACTCGAAGCCGTATTTCTCGTTCATGTCCAAGGGCGAGATCCTGTTGCCCAGGCTCTTGGAGATTTTCCGGCTGTCGACGTTCCAGTAGCCGTGCACGTTGAGGTGCCGATAGGGCTCCAGTCCGATGGCGCGGAGCATGCAGGGCCAGAAAATGGCGTGGGGCTTGAGAATGTCCTTGCCGATCAGATGCTCGGCTGAGGCCCAGAGGGCCGGGAAATCAGGGTCATCCGGGTAGCCGATTCCCGTCAAGTAGTTGATCAGGGCATCGAACCACACGTAGCAAACGTACCCCTCGTCAAAGGGCAACTCGATTCCCCAATCGAGGCGGGTTTTGGGGCGAGAGATACAGAGATCGCCACCGAGACCGCTCTCTTCCTTGAGCATGGAGAGGACTTCGTTTCGGTAGCGATCCGGGCGAATGAAGTCGGGATTGGTCTCGATGAATTCACTGAGCCAGGCAAATTGCTTCCCCATCTTGAAGAAGTAATTGGCTTCTGAACGTTTTTCCGGCGCGCGTTCGTGGTCGGGGCAGAGCCCGTCCTCGAGATCCCGATCGGTGAGGAAGCGCTCGCATCCGACGCAATAGAGTCCTTCGTATTCCTTGAACTCGATATGGCCGCCGTCGTAGACAGTTTGGAGGATACCTTGAACCACGGCCTTGTGGTCGGCGTCGGTGGTGCGAATAAAGCGGTCGTAGCGAATGCCGAGTGTGTCCCAGACTTCCCGGAAAATTTTTGCGTAGTGGTCGGCCACCTGCTGTGGAGTTTCCTGGCGCTCCGCCGCGACTTCGAGTGCTTTTTCGCCGTGCTCGTCGCTGCCGGTGAGAAAGAACGAACGCTCGCCCGCCAAGGCGTGATAGCGGGCGAGAGTATCCGCGAGGACGGTTGTGTAGGTATGGCCGAGGTGGGGTTCGCCATTGATGTAGTAGATCGGTGTCGTGACGTAGAAATTTTCGCTCATGAATGCACCGCGCTCCGGATGGCGAACAAACCTCTCTCCGCCGTCATTTGGCTGTTTGTGTTTCGCCTCGTGAGTTCGCGCCGGCATTGCAGCACCGTGCGGTAGGCGTCGAGCTCATCCCGGACCGAGGTCTGTCCCTGGGCCACCGCCCGGACGATGCGGTCGTGGAGCCAGTCGCAACCCACCTCGAGAAGTTCATCCACCTGGCCCACGGTCACCTCCCGCTTGCCCCGGTATTCCTCCGCCCAACTCAGAAGTTCGGGCATCCCCAGGGCATGAATCCCGTCGAGGCGCTCGACGATGGAGCGCACATCCTCGAGTTCTTCGGGACTCCGGAGATCCCGGCTGGGCGGGGAGGGCAGGGGGACGCGGATGCAGCGCGAACGAATCGTGACGAGCAGGTCGGAAATCGCGTTGGTCGCCAGGACAATCGAAGTCGCCGGCGGCGGCTCTTCGATCAGACGCAGGAGGGCGTTCTGGGCAGCCTCGTTGAGCCAGTGCGCATCGGCAATGACCGCCACTCGGTGCCCCCCCGTCGAGGGGCATCGCCGCAGGACGCTCTCGAGTCCGCGGATTTGCCAGACGGTCACGCGGGTGCCGTTCTCCGGCAGTTCAAGCCAAAAGAGATCCGCGTGGTCTCCTACATGGCGATAGCGGGGTCCCTTGCATTTATCGGGGTCTCTTCCGTCCAGGCCGATGGGTTTGTTGTGGTCGACGGAGCTTCGGCAGGAACGGCAGGCTTCGCAGGGCCGTGGCCCGTCCGCCGGTCCCGTACACACAATGCCCCGAGCAAAATCCAGGGCAGCCGATCGGGGGACATCGCCCAATCCGGAGATCACATAGCCCGAGTGGATGCGCCCGCTCGCGAGGGATTTGGCTAGAAGAGTGGCGGGGTTCGCGGCCTCGGAAGACATGGGGATGCCATGCTAGCCCGATCCGCCCGTGGGTTCAGTCTCCAAACCCAGATTCGCCGAATTCCTCCTTGGCCAGCGCGTTGAGGGAGCCGGATGTTCGGGGTAGGCTTGGCTCCGCCGGGCGAACTGTGGGCTGCACTGGGGCGAAAGGGTTGTTGGAAATGAAGGTCAAGGTGCGTCTTTTCGGGTCGCTGCGCGAAGAGGCGGGTTGTCAGGAACTCGAGATGGAACTCGCCGACAACGGCTGCGTGGCCGACTTGCGGATCGCGCTGGGGCGTCGGTTCGCCTCGGTGGAGGCCTTGGGAGAAAGGCTCCGGCTCGCTGTGAATCTCGAATTGGCGAGAGAGGACCAAGGCCTGGCCGAGGGGGACGAGGTGGCTCTGCTTCCCCCGGTGGCCGGGGGCTCCGGGGCTGAGAAACGCTGCACTCTCTCCCAAGACCCCTTGGACGAGGCCGAGATCGTCAAGCGAGTCTCCGCGCGGGATACCGGCGGCATCGTGACGTTCGTGGGCACGGTGCGCGATCACGCGCGAGGCCACGCCATCGAGTTTCTGGAATACGAGGCGTATCCCGAGATGGCGGAACGCGAGATGGAAAAAATTGCCGACGAAGCCGCAGCGCGTTGGCCGGGAACCCGGGTGGCCATCGCCCATCGTGTGGGTCACCTGGAGATCGGCGACGCCGCCGTGGTGATCGCCGCCTGCGCGCCCCACCGGGCAGAAGCCTTCGAGGCCTGCCGTTTCGCCATCGATACGCTGAAGGTCACGGTGCCGATCTGGAAAAAAGAAGTGGCGGTGGATGGCGAGTACTGGGTGGACGATCACGCATGAGCGATCCCAAACCGTCTCACGGCGCGCATCACCACCGCAAGGGGGCGCCCAAGCGCGTTCCCAGTGCGGTGATCACCGTCAGCGACACGCGGACGCCGGAGACCGACACCGGGGGCGCGTTGGTGGTCGAATACCTGGAGTCCGCAGGGCATCCCGTGGCCTTTCGGAAAATTGTCAGGGACGAACCCGCGGAGATCCAGGCGGCGGTGGCTGCGGCGCTGGATCGGGAGGATCTGGGTGCGGTGATCTTGACCGGGGGCACGGGGGTTGCGCCCCGGGACCAGACGCCGGAGGCGGTGGAGCCCTTGCTCGACCGAGTGGTACCCGGCTTTGGAGAACTCTTCCGTTTTCTCTCGTACGAGGAGATTGGCTCGGCGGCTCTGCTCTCCCGGGCCCTCGCGGGATTGGCGGCTGGCCGCGTGGTCTTCGTGGTCCCCGGATCCCGGGGCGCCGTTCGTCTTGCCATGGAGAAACTGATCCTTCCCGAGATCGGTCACTTGGCGGGAGAGGCGCTCAAACAGCGCTGAAGCGACTCGGGTTCTGAAGTGATTAGGATCCGTTGGGGAGGATCTCGATTTCAACGCGTTGATTTTCTCGCCAGCCGTGGGATTGGGCATAGCCAGCGGGGACTTCGAGCACTCGGTCGGTGAGGCTTCGCGGCGCAAGGACCGGGCCGTTCTGTCCGGGGATGTGGGGGACCCGCTGGTTGATATCGACGATCCGGTCGCCCCGGATCCAGATGATATCGATGTCGAAGCGCATGCCCTTCATCCAGAATCGCGGAAAACCGGGCTTGTCGTAAAGGAAAAGCATTCCCCAGTTCCAGGCCAGGGCATCCCGCTCGCCCAGGCCCAGGCTCTGTTCTTCCGGCGTGCGGGCTATTTCCAGGGCCACGCGTTGGCCGGCAATGGTGATCCATCCCTGGGGTTCAGGAGACGCTTTGCTCGGACTCCCGGGGCCATTGCAGGCCGAGAGGGAGAGCGTCAGAAGCAGCACCCATCGCCCTACGGTGACAGGGATCGACAGCGGGAATTTCATTGATCATCCGTCGGTGGAGTATAGAAGTCGAAGTCCACCGTGTTCTCCTGCACATACTCACGAAGGTTCTTGATCATACGGGCCTCGAGTTGGCGAATCCGCTCGCGTGAGACTCCGAATTCCTCGCCCATTTCCGCCAGGGTGCGAGGCTCTTCCGCGAGGATTCGCTCGCGCAGAATGCGCTGATCGCGTTCGTTGAGACCGACCGCGAACTCGTCGATTCTTTGCATGAAATTTTCGCGCATCTGGGCATCGCCGACCTGGGCCTCAGCGCTGTCGGCGGAAGTGGCGAAGCCATCGCCGACGGTGGCGCCGTGTCCGTCGTCGCGTCGGGCGGGTGCGTCCAGGTACGTGTCCGGGCGCGATAGACGATTCTCCATCTCCATGACGTCTTCCTCGGAAACCTCGAGTCGCTCGGCAATCAGCTTGGGCTCCACTTCGAAGCCCTCGCGTTCGAGCCTTGCACGCTCCTTGTTGAGCTGAAAAAAGAGCTTGCGCGAGGCGCGGGTTGTCCCCAGGCGCACGCTCCGCATATTGTCGAGGATGTACTTGAGGATATAGGCGCGGATCCAGTAGACCGCGTAAGAGGACAATTTGACCCCTTGATACGGGTCGTATCGCTGGACGGCTTCCATCAGCCCGACATTGCCCTCCTGGATGAGGTCGAGGCTATTGGTCCAGGCCCGGCGGTATTCCATTGCGATTTTGACCACGAGGCGCAGGTTGGAGACCACGAGTTTGCGGGCGGCGCGGACGTCGCCGTCCTCCACCCAGCGAACCGCGAGGGCGTGCTCTTCTTCCCGGGTGATGGGCACATGGTCGGCAAGCTGGGACATGTAATAGGAGAGGCTCGAGACCTGGCCCGGGGCGCTGGGGAGGGAGGCGGAATCGTCGTCCAGAGGGAGCGCGTCCAGGGGGACCGGAACCGGCGCGGATTCGGGGTCGAGGATCTGGGAGCCATCGGCGAGGAAGGCGGGCGCCAAATCGATGGTCTCGTCGGCCCGGGAAGAACTGTCGGGTCGCGGATCGACGGGGGAATCCGCCTCGAGGGGCGGGAGTACTTCGGGTTCCTTGCCGCTCACGGTCGGCCCTCTGAACGCGGGTACGGTGGAACTGCTGCCCACCGGAGCCGTGCGTTTCTGCCATTGGTCATCTGCGGAAAAACGCGACGAGTCTAGCAAACAAGCGAGGCGGCCCCGGGAGGGGGCCGCCTCGCTGTGTGGCTCCTGGAACGGCGCTTGAGAGTCCCGGTTGCGCCGAGTTATCCACTCTTTCGTTCTCGGGCTACTCCGCTGCGGGCTCTTCGACCTTGAGCGAGCGGATGTGCGCGATGATGTCTTCTACCTGGGCTTCGGTCAGGGTCGGCCACGGCGCCATCAGGGGCGAGCCGCCGTACTTCATCGCGCCATTCGCGATGACCAGTTGCAGGTCCTCGTCCTCGCCCTTCACGCCATTTTCGTTGGGGTCAAAAGCGAAGTCGCCCACGGTAAAGTTGCGGGGCGAAGGTGTCAGGGCCGCGCCCACCGGGCCGTCGCCCTTGCCCGAGATGCCGTGGCAGGAGGAGCAATTGGCGTTGAAGATGACTGCACCAGCTGCCGGATCGCCCGCCGACGCCAGGCTCGGGGCCACTAGGAAGGCCAGGAAAAGCGCGACGAGTAGGGCGGTGAAATGGGAATTCATGGGAGTTCTCTCCTTAGAGGGGCGGGGATTGCAAGAGGGCCGGGGGTGCATCGTTGTCCAATGCGACGGCGAGACTAGGCCCGGCCCGGGGGGCAGTCAATCAAGCGTTTTGTTGCACCCGGGCCTGCATCCAGGCCACCAGCATTCGGACGCCCACGCCCGTGGCTCCGTGGCGGTGGTAGGGGGTGCGACGGTTCGTCCAGCCGGTTCCCGCAATGTCCAGGTGTGCCCACGGAGTATCGCCGACGAAGGCTTGGAGAAAGGCCCCGGCGGTGGAGACCCCGCCCTCCCGGCCTCCGGAATTCTTGAGGTCAGCGATGGTGCTACGCATTTCCCGCCGGTGCTCCGGGAGGAGGGGCATGGGACACATGCGCTCTGAAACCGCTTCCCCGGCCCGGCGAATTTCCTCGACGAGTTTATCGTCGTTCCCCATGGCGGCGGTGGCCCAGGGCCCAAAGGCGATCATCGCCGCACCGGTTAGGGTGGCCAGGTCGATCATGGCTTCCGGGGAGAACTGCTTGACCGCATAGTCCAGCGCGTCGGCCAGGACGACCCGTCCCTCGGCGTCTGTATTGGTCACCTCGATGGTCTTGCCCGCGCGGCTTTGGATGACGTCGCCGGGTCGATACGCGGTACCGCTGGGCATGTTTTCAGCAGCGGCGATGATGCCCACCACGTGTGCGGGAATCTTGAGCAGCGCAGCGGTGCGCAGCGCGCCGATCACGGCTGCGGCTCCGGACATGTCGTGCTTCATCTCCTCCATTCCGCCCGACGGCTTCAGCGAGATGCCGCCCGAATCGAAAGTGATCCCCTTACCGACCAGACACAGCGGAGCACCCTTGCGCTTGGCCGGGCCGCCTCGGTGCTCGAGTACGATCAACTGCGGGGGGTTCGCACTGCCCGAGCCCACCGCGCGCAAGGCGGAGAAACCGCCGCGCTCGAGTTCGGCGCCGCGGATGATCCGGCAGGTCAGCCCGGTTTCTCGCGCAACCCGGCGGGCTTCCCGGCTCAGACCGGCCGGGGGGAGTTCGTTGCCCGGAGCATTGGAAAGATCCCGCGCCAGATTCTGGGACTCGGCCCCCCAGACCGCCTCCTTCGCGCGCCGTCGCAGGCCGGGCAGGCCCTCTGCCGAGCGGAAGAGCAGGGTGGTGGCCGGGGCCTTGGGTTTCGGGGCGCGCCTCCGGGAGTTGCTCTTGAAGCGGTCGTACCGGTAGGCGCCGAGGACGGCGCCCTCGGCCAGGGCGGCCGCGCAGTCTTCGGCGCGCAGCCCTCGGGCGCGAGGGGCCAGAATCGTGAGGCGGCCGAGTTTGCGCTCCCGGGCCTCGGAAGCCGCGCCGCCGGCCAGGCGCCGAACGCCCTCGAGCCCCAATTCGCCAGGGGCGCCGACACCAACGAGCAGCACCCGCACGCCAGCGCTTTTTGCCGAGGCGCCCGGGGCATAAAGGAGAAGGCGCTCTTCGGGACGGCCGCGGAAGTCGCCGGTGGCCAGGGCGCGCTGGATGATGCCCCCGAGCGTACGATCGAACTGGGCCGCTTCGGTGGGCAGTCGGGGGTTTTCTTTCGAGGCCTTGCCCCCGGGCTTTGGGGCAGGCCGAAAGACCGGAATCGCCAACAGATCCGCCGATACGGCGCCCATTTCACCGGTCTTTACACTGATTTTCATTTCACTTAACTCCCTGTTGATCGTAATTGAGGATGTCGATGTGTGGCCTGGCCTCTCCCCGGTTGATGCCAGTCTGACGCTTCTCTAAACTGAGCGCATCGTCCCCCCGGCGTTTGACATTTGCTGTCGGGGGGCCTTTTTTTTGGGTCGCCGTTCTCCCCCCCGGACGGCGGATCAGTGGGTGGGCAAGGCGGCCGGTTTCAGTGGCCGGTTTCAGTGACCGAGAGCAGGGCGGCGAAGGCGGCGAACAGGCCGCGACCGCTAAGAGGGTAGATAGCCCAGGCGATCCCGCCGACCCAATGGGGTCAGCGGGAGGGAGACTCGGGGCTAGGCACCGATTGGATCGCCGCGGGGAATGCTGGGCGATCCGACTGAACGGGGGAAAGAGCGTGGGCGGAGAATTTTTGGATCTGGTCCTTCAGGCCGGCCTTGTCGTGAAACTCGTGCTCCTGCTTCTGCTGGCGGCGTCGATTCTCTCTTGGGCGCTGATCGGCTACAAGTGGCGTGCCCTGCGCGGAGCGGAGGAAGACGACTCGACCTTTCTCGACGCCTATCGGCACGACCCGCTCGATACGGTTTTTGAGGCGGCCCGGGACCTGGACAGGAGTCCTCTGGCAGTGATCTTTCTTTCGGGCTGCGAGGTGATGAAGCGAAATCCCCGACCCGAGGGCGAGGGGGATTCGTCCGAGTCGGCGTTGGCGTATCGCCGGAAACTGACCCGGGCCATCCAGTGGGCGGCCCGGGGCGAGCGGCAGCACGCCGAACGAGGGCTGACTTTCTTGGCGACCGTGGGGAGTTCGGCTCCCTTCGTCGGGCTCTTCGGCACGGTGGTCGGCATCATCAATACCTTCCAGGGCATCGGGGTGGCGGGCAATGCCAGCCTGGCCGTGGTGGGGCCGGGTATGGCCGAAGCGCTGATTGCCACGGCAGTGGGTCTTCTCGCGGCGATTCCGGCAAGCGTGGCCTACAACGTTTTCATCGCCGGCATCGAGGAGAACAACTCGGCCGGCGAACTCTTTGCCGAGGAACTCGCCGAGGACCTCGTGACTCTGCGCGCCCAGGGCGCGGCTCAGGCCGAGAGTTGACCGTGGGAGAACTCTCGACTCGGCGCCGGCGTCCGTATTCGGAAATCAATGTCACACCCTTCGTGGACGTGATGCTGGTGCTGCTGGTGATCTTCATCGCCACGGCTCCGCTGATGCAGCAGGGGATGAACGTGGACCTGCCCAAGACCAACACCCAAGCCCTGCGCGTGAGTGATGCGCCGCTGATTCTGTCCGTCGACGTAGAGGGGCGATATTTTCTCGGCCGCAAGGAGATTCCCCCGGCCGACCTGCAGAAGCGGCTCGAGGCCGTCTTCGAGGCCCGGGCAAACAAGGAAATCTTCCTGCGCGCCGACAAGGAGGCTCCCTATGGGGTTGTGGTCAAAGCCATGGCGGCCGCCCGGCGCGCGGGTTCGACCCAGTTGGGCATTGTGACTGAGGCCGAGCGGTAACCCCAGCGGGCAGAGCGTTGGGGGCAGAGCGTTGGGGAGAGTGATCGACCCGGCCGGGAGGGGCTCGGAACGCCTTCCACGGGGTTTCGGGGATCGGATAGGCCGGGTGAAAGGGCAGCCGGGGGCTGAGGGACGGGGATGCAGAGCGCCATGGATTGGGTTGAGGGCCAACGGGTCGAGAGCGGGTGGTCCATGCGATCCCTGTTGGTTCTCTCGCTGGTGGGCCATCTGTGCCTGATGCTGGGCTTGATGTTGACGCCGGGGCCCGCGCCCCTGCGAATGCCCCAGTCGCTGACGGTCGAGCTTGTTGCGGCGGTTCCCGTCGCGCCGAAGCCACCCGCTCCCCCACCCGCTCCCACCCCCACTCCCACCTCCACTCCCGCCCCCACTCCCGCCCCGGCCCCGCCGCCGCCCAAGCCCAAAGTGAAAATCCTGCCCAAGCAGGCTCCATCCGTTCAACTGAAGCCCAAGCCCAAGCCCAAGCCCGAACCCGTGCTCCACCGTCGGTCTCGACCCAAGGAATTGGCCTACGAGGACGCCCTGGCCCAATTGCGGGGAGAACTGGGCGAGCCCCCCGCCGCGATGGACTCCCCGGAGCCCGCCGAGAGCCCGGCTCCCGCCCCCGATTCCCCCTCCGCCCGGTCCTCCCAGGGCGTCAAGGTGGACCCCGAATTGTTGGCGTGGCATCAGGCCGTCAAGCGCCACATTCGTGCGGGTTGGGTCAACCCCCATGAATTCCGCAACCGGGGCTTGGCCGCCGAGTTGGTGATCGATGTGGCAATCGACGGCCGGCTGCTGGGTCGACCGAAACTGGTGGCCTCCTCGGGAAATCCCTTCTACGACGACAACGCGGTCCGCGCGTTGACGCGCGTGAGCCCCCTGCCGCCCCCCCCCAAGGCCGGCCCGCGCACCATTGTTTTCACGTCCGAGGAGTAGACACCATGCACCGAATCCTTCCACTCATCGCCCTCGTTGGCCTCTTCGGCTTCTTCGGGCCTATCGGCTCATTTGGCTTCGGGCCCGGCTTGGCTGCGGCTCAAGTTTCCGATCCCGCCATTGTGATCACCCCGGGCGAGGGGAGGGCTTTTCGTGCCGCGGTCCAACAATTTGCCGATCGTGCAGCGCCTGCCGATCCGGGCCGGGCGGCGGGACTTCGGCGCGCCATGGAACAGGGCATGGAATTTTCCGGCGTTCTCCTGCCCCTGGCCGACGATGCCTTTCTCGGTGCTCGAGAGACCGAGGGCCTGACCGAGGGCCCCCGGGGCGACTGTTCGGATTGGCTTCAGGGGGGCGCGGACGCATTGGTGGAAGGTCAGATCACCGGCTCGGCCAGCGAACTCGCCGTGGAGTACCAGGTATGGGATACGGCGCGCTGCCGTTCCCTGGCCCGGGGCGTACTGAAGCGGCCCCGGGAAGATCGCCACCGGCTCGCCAAACTTCTAGCCGATCAGGTCGTGGCCGCATTCACCGGGACGCCCGGGGTGGCGGGTACGGAAATCGCTTTCATTTCCGATCGCAGCGGAGAGCGCGAGGTTTACGTGATGGACGCCGACGGGGGGCGTCAACGTCCGGCCACCCGGGGCCAGAGCATCAAGGCCTTCCCCGACTGGACGCCCGATGGGGGCGCGATTCTGTACACCTCCTATGGAGAGCGGGCGATGCCCGGGCTCTACCTGACGTCCCGGGGCGAGTATTCCCCGGGTCCGATCCTGGGCGGAATCCTATCGAGGCAACCCAAGTATCGAGGGGTTTTTAACCCGTCTGGCTCATCCCTCGCCGTGGTTTCCAGCCTGGGTGGATCCACGGCCATCTACCGAGTGGATCGCGATGGAGGCAACCTTCGCCGCTTGACCCGGGGCGGGAGTATCAATATTTCCCCGTCGTGGTCGCCGGACGGCGAGCAGATCGCCTTCGTCTCGGATCGGTCGGGCTCGCCGCAGATCTACATCATGGGTTCGGATGGGCGGGGGGTGCGCCGCCTGACTTTCAACGGTTCCTACAATACGGGTGCGTCGTGGTCCCCGGACGGTCGATGGATCGTCTACGAGACCCGGATCGAGGGCCAGTTCGATATTTGGCTGATCGACCCCAGCGGCGAGACCAATCTGCCGATTGTTTCCCACCCTCGGAGCGACGAGGCGGCGAGTTGGTCGCCGGACAGCCGGAAAATCACGTTCAGTTCCAAGCGAAGAGGCCGATCGGACCTCTACGTCGTGGACGTGGACGGCCAGAATCTGCGCCGTCTGACACGTCAGCAGGGCGAAAACCTGCAACCTGCGTGGGGGCCGTTCGCTCGCTGAATCCCGCGCTAGACTGCCGAGTCGCTAAGGAGGGGTGGGGCAATGAAAGTGCGCGTCGCAGACCCTGGGAAGAGGGCGATGAATAAGGGGAAATCTGGTCAAGGAGTACGCTGGATAGGGCCCTTGCACGCCCTATTGATAGGTTTTTCGTGCCTCCTCGTTGGGCAGGGCTGCGTGACCCAGGGCGATTTTCGCAAGCTCGAAGAGCGCGTTCTGGACGACGATCAGCGGTCCAAGGACCGGCCGAATCCCTTCAAGCAGATCGCCCAGCTATCCGCCCAGGTCGATGCCTTGCGGGGAGAACAAGCCAAACTCGCCGGTCAACTCGAAGTCGCGGAGAAGAAAGCCGACCAGGCGTTGAAGGAAGCGCGCAGGGCCCGCAGGCAGTTGGCGGCCCAGTCCGGCGAAGCCGCGGCGTCGGATGCGGCGGCGGAAGAAGCCGCCGAAGAAGAATTTTCGACCGATGATGCAGGCGTGACATCGGAAGAGCTGGCCGCATACCAGAAAGCGCTCGAGGCATGGCGAGGGGACGACCACAAACTCTGCATTGACCGGTTCAGGAAATTTCTGCAGACCTACCCGGCGTCTCCGCACGCCGATGACGGCGCCTATTGGATGGCCGATTGCCATTTCAAGCAGGGGGACTACCGCGTTGCGGTGCTTCGTTTCAACGACGTTGTTCGTGTCTACCCGACGGGGAACAAGGCGGCTGATGCACTTTTCCGCCAGGGTGAATCCCTGCTCAAGCTTGGGCCGGGTTTTCACGATGCAGCGAGAACCGTTTTTGAGCAGGTTATAAAAGATTACCCCGATTCAGCACGTGCAAAACAGGCGCAAAAGCAGCTCTCCGCATTGGGTACGGGATGAGTGCGCCGAAGGGGAAAACGCGGGTAAATCGGTGGAGGGCAAGAGGGGCGGGCCCCGTCAAGTTGGCAAAACCGCTGAACGAAATTCATTCTGAGAGGGTCAGGCGTTGAAGAAGCGCGACATGGAAAAATTCAAGAAACTCCTCGAGGGGCAGCGCGACGAACTGCTCCAGAACGCGCGTAAGACGCTCGCGGGGGATATTCACCTGGATCCCGATGATTTCCCCGATGAGATTGATACCGCGTCCTCGGAGATGAACCTCGCTTTCCAGGGTCGCTTGCGCGAACGCGAGCGGGGCCTGATCGGCAAGATCAACCAGGCGCTGGTGAAGATCACCGAAGGCATTTACGGGGAGTGCGAATCCTGCGGCGAGCAGATTTCGCTCAAGCGGATTCAGGCGCGCCCGGTGGCGGAGCTTTGTATCGATTGCAAATCTGAGCAGGAACAATTTGAGCGGCGGAACGCGTAGAGAGGGAGGGCGCTGTGGAGCGCGCCGCGCCCATCGCCGAGCGTGTGCTCGGCATCGAGAGTTCCTGTGACGAGATGGCGGCTGCGGTGCTGCGGTCGGGTCGTCATGTGCTTTCCAATGTGGTTTTCAGTCAGGATGAGGTGCATGCGCCCTACGGGGGCGTAGTCCCCGAGCTGGCTTCCCGGGACCACGCCCGGGTAGTGTCGGCGGTGGCGGAAGCCGCCCTAGCCGAAGCCGGCGTGGGTCTGGATGATCTGGACGGGATTGCGGTGACCGCGGGCCCGGGGCTTGTGGGCTCGCTTCTGGTGGGGCTGTCCTTTGCCAAGGCGCTGGCGTATCGGGCGGGCTGCCCACTGGTGGCGGTCCACCATCTCGCCGGCCACTTGGCCGCCGCCGAACTCGCCGACCCCGGCTTGGCCGCGCCCTATCTGGGGCTCGTGGTTTCCGGGGGCCACACCGCGCTCTACCGAGTGGAGGCCGACGTAGAGCCGTTGCTGCTGGGCCAGACCCTGGACGATGCCGTGGGCGAAGCCTTCGATAAGGTGGCCAAGCTGCTGGGTTTGGGCTTTCCGGGGGGGCCTGCGGTTTCCCGCGCGGGCGGTCTGGGGAATTGTCGGGCGGTGGATTTTCCGAGACCCATGGCCAAAAAGAGTGGTCTCGATTTCTCTTATAGCGGGCTCAAGACCGCGGTGGCCCTGGAGGTAAAGCGCCGGGGCGGGGCCGAGGCCATGAGCGAGACGGACGTGGCCGACGTGGCGGCTTCATTCGAGGCGGCCGCCGTGGAGTCGCTGCTGGTCCGGGCTCGGCGTGCCCTGCGCCAAGAAGGGCTCCGCCAGATCGCCGTTGTGGGGGGCGTGGCGGCCAACCGCCGCCTCCGGGAGGAACTCGAGACCGCCGGCGACCGCGATGGCTTTGGGGTCAGCTTTCCCCCGCCGGAGCTGTGCACCGACAACGCCGTGATGATTGCGGCGGCGGGCGCCCGGCTGCTGGGGCGAGGCGAGTCCGACGGCCTGGAGTTGAGCGCTTTCTCTCGGGTTCCGGTGGGCCAGACACCCTGGCGTGGCGGGTCTCCATGAGGGCAAGCGGGGCCGGAGGGATGCGCGCGATCCTGGATCGCCGGGGCCTTTATTTGCGCCGAGAATTGGGTCAAAATTTTCTGACCGATGAGCGCTTGGCGCATCGCTTGGCCGACTTGGCCGGGGTGGGGCCGGATGATCTCGTGATCGAGATTGGCACAGGCCTCGGCGTGCTCACCCGGGCCTTGGCCCGCCGCGCCCGTCGGGTGATTACCATTGAGATCGATTCCGGCTTGGTGGCGGCCCTGCGCGAGGAATCCCTGTTGCCCGAAGGGGTCGAACTGATCCATGCCGACGCCCTGGGCCTGGACCTGGGCGAATTCGCCCGGGGCAGTGCCACGCCGGTCCGGGTGGTGGCCAACTTGCCCTATTCGGCGGCTACGCCCCTGCTTCGGCGTCTTCTGGATCTGCGCGGTGACTTGGCCGACTGGTCGGTGATGCTGCAACGCGAGGTGGCCGCTCGGATCGTTGCGCCGGTGGGCGGCCGGGATTACGGCTCCCTGGCAGTGCTTCACCACTTGACGGTGGACGCCCAAGTTCAGCAGGAACTGGCACCGGGCGCTTTTTTCCCAGCCCCCGAGGTTCATTCGAGTTTTCTGCGGCTGTGGCCCCGGCACACCCCACTGCTCGAACCCGGAGAACTCGCGCACGTGGAGCGGGTGGTGCGCGCGGCCTTCAGCCAGCGGCGTAAGACCGTGAGCAATTGTTTACGCGCGGGGACCGGCTTGGCCGGAGGGGATCGGGAGGCCATCGAGGCGGCCCTGCAAGCTGCGGGCATCGATCCCCAAGACCGCGCCGAGCGCGTAGACCCCGCTCGTTTGCTCGCTCTGGCCCGGGCCCTCGCCTGAGGATGCTTGCGCAAATGCGCCGGGGGGGGCACCGTCGCGAGCATGGATGAAGCCCAGATCCTCGAACACTTGCTGGAACTCGCGGGCGAAGCCGGGATGAAAGTTCGCGCGGGGGGAAGCGGTCGGCTCGGCGACGACCTGCCGCCCGTCGCCAGCGGTGTCTGCCGAGTCCGGGGCGAGTTGTGGGTGGTTTTGGCCGAGGGGGACGGGCTGCTGATCCAAATCGATACCCTTGCCGATGCCCTGCGCACCCATGCGGCCCAGTTTATCGAGGACCGGCACCTGCCTCCGGCTGTCCGCACTTTTCTTGACCCCCTTGGGGATTAACTTCGGTTTTGCTTGACGGCCGATTCACCTCGGGTGAAACTGCCTGGGTCGAGGGGTACCGCAAGGCGCGGGCCCTATCGAGGAACCACCCAAACCAAAGAACTTGCCCGGGCACCTCTGGCCCGGAAGATTTGAGAGAGGCCTCTCCACCACTCCGAAAACGCTTGGATCTCGGGTGCCCATGGGCACCGCCACTCCTTGGGCCGTGAGCTCAGAGCAGTGGGAAGAGGGACCGGGACGGGGGTGAGGGGAGATCGGTAGGGCTCACATCCCGACTCACTTCCGCACGACGGCCGAAAGGGCGAAGCGCGGATCAAAGGCGAGTTGTTCAGCCTCCCGATCTTGCCCAAGCGCCCCCGGATTTTGCGGGAGGCGCTTTTTTGTTTTCCGATTGCTCGTGGGTGCAGTCACGCTTTGAGCCGATGCGAATGCGGGTGCCAAAGCATTTGAAAAATAGACGCCGGGCCCCCAGGTTGGAGGCACTCTGTCATGTCGACGGTTACCGCTTCAGCACGCCGAGAGCACCGAGTTACGGTGCGCTCCCTCGCTCAACGCAAACGCCAGGGCGAACCCTTCACCATGCTCACCGCGTACGACTTTACCTTCGCGCGCATTTTCGACGCGGCGGGTATCGACCTGCTGCTGGTGGGTGATTCCCTCGCAAACGTGGTCCAGGGCTGTGACACGACCCTGCCCGTGACCCTGGATGAGGTCATCTATCACACCCGTCTGGTGGCCCGGGGCGCCCGGCGCTCCCTGGTGGTCGCCGACATGCCCTTTGGGAGTTACCAGGTGGGCCCCGAGGATGCTGTGCGCAGCGCGATCCGTTTCGTCAAGGAGGCGGGTGCCCACGCGGTGAAGCTCGAAGGTGGGTCGCTGGTCGCCGAGACCATCGAGCGCATCGTGCGCGCCCAGGTACCCGTGATGGGGCACATTGGTCTGACTCCCCAATCCGTCAACGCGATGGGGGGATACCGGGTTCAGGGCCGGAGTGAATCGGGCCGAGCGCGGATTCTGGAAGACGCTCGAGCGGTTCAAGAGGCCGGCGCCTTTGCGGTTGTGCTCGAGGGGATTCCGGCGGATCTGGGCCGGGAAATCAGCCAGACCCTCGATATTCCTACGATTGGGATCGGTGCCGGGCCCGACTGCGACGGCCAGGTCTTGGTGATGCACGACTTGCTCGGGCTGGGGGATTCGCCGCCGAGCTTCGCGAAGCAATACGCTCCCCTGGGCGCGTTGGCCGGGGAAGCGGCGCGGGCTTTCGCCGAGGAAGTGCTGAACCGAAAATTCCCCGACTCCATGCACTCGTACCGTTAGCGGCGGTGCGCGTTCTCTTTGATTGAAGCCCGATTGAAGCCCGACTGATGCCCAACCTTCCGATCGTCACCCGTGTGCGCGAACTCCAGGCCCGTGCGGACCGCGAGCGCGCGGCTGGCCGCCGGATCGCGCTTGTGCCCACCATGGGGGCGCTGCATGCGGGTCATTTGTCCCTGGTGGCCGAGGCGCGCAAGCACGCCGATAGCGTTTGGATGTCGATCTTTGTCAATCCCACGCAGTTCAACGACCCCAAGGACTTCGAGGGCTATCCGGTGGATACCGCCCGGGATCTGGCTCTGGCGGCGGAGCAGGGGGTGGACGTTGTTTTCTGTCCCACCGCCGAGGAACTCTATCCCGAGGGTGCGCAGACCTGGGTGGACGTCCAAGGGCTGACCGATTGCCTGTGTGGGGCGAGTCGGCCCGGGCATTTTCGGGGGGTGACGACGGTGGTGGCCAAGTTGCTGCTGGCGGCCCGGCCCCACGTCGCGGTCTTTGGTCAAAAGGATTTTCAGCAGTGTGCGGTGATCCGCCGGATGGTGTCGGACCTGGGGTTCGGGGTGGAAATCGTGGCCGCCCCGACGGTTCGTGAGCCCGATGGCCTGGCGCTTTCGAGCCGCAACGTTCACCTGGGCCCGGAGGCGCGCCTGCAGGCCCTGTCCCTGGTGCGGGCCCTGGATGCCGCCGAAGCGGCGGTGGCCCGGGGCGAGACCGACCGTGCCGGCTTGCTTGCGAAAGTGCGCGCCGAAATTGATTCGGCCCCCTTGGCGGCTCTGGACTACGCCGAGCTTTGCGACCCCGATACCCTCGAGCCCGCTCCTCCTCAGCTCGCGGGTGCGAGCCTGCTCGCCCTGGCGGTGGAGTTTTCGCCGGATGCGCCGGGGCGGGGCGGGAGGGTTCGCCTGATCGACAACCGTGTGCTCGGCCCGAACCCCTCCGCCCAGTAGCCCCAAGCGCTAGGCTTGCCCGCCATGGCTGAGGACGGCATCAAAAATATTGCGCGCAATCGCCGGGCGCGGCACGAGTACGAGGTGATCGACACCTTCGAGGCCGGGATCGCGTTGATTGGCCCGGAGGTCAAGAGCCTGCGGGCGGGGCGCGCCAACCTGGGAGACGCCTATGGGGTTGTCCGCGGGGGCGAGTGCTGGCTGGAAAAACTCCACATCAGCCCCTACGAGCCAGCCACCCGGGATAACGCCGATCCCCAGCGCTCGCGTCGCCTGTTGCTGCACGGCCGGGAGATTCGCAAAATCCGAAGCCGAGTGGTGGAGAAGGGCCTCACCGTCGTGCCCCTGAGCCTCTATTTCAAGCACGGCTTGGCCAAGGTGGAACTCGCCTTGGTGCGCGGGAAGCGAGTGCGCGACAAGCGCGAGGATCTGAAGCGCCGGGACGCCCAACGCGAGACCGCCCGAGCCATGCGCAACCGCGGCCAGAACGAGGATTGAGGACGGCCCGGGTGGGGCTGCCCCGTTGGTTTTTCGCGTCCCGGATCGGAGTTCTGCAATCCGATTGAACGCGGGGGGCGTAGCGCGAGCCTGGGGGTGCCTGAGAGGGTCTCGAGCAGGACGAAATCGGCGGTTGGGCCTATTGTTCGGCCGATACTTGCCGATATAGAGAACGATGCCCCTTACTCGCTTGATACACGAGCAACTCGCGGCCAATCATCGGATTGCCGTGGCGATCGTCGAAGTCCTCGCCGAATCGGGGGAGGACACCCTACGAGCTCGCGCGATTCGGGCCTTGGGAGACGAGGCTCCAGCGATTCATCAGGTGGGACGTTGGATCGCCCCCAAGCGTTTGGTGGCCATGTTCGAAGCTGCGGCCCTGAGCCGAAACCGGGCGCGCCGAGTGGGCCAGAAACTGATGGGCCCGGGCGGCGTGGGTTTGGCGCTCTGCTATGGCGGGCTGGCGACACCCGAGAAAGCCTACCGGAGGGTCGACGACCTGCTGGCCCGAGAGACCGGGGCCGGACGCTATCGCGCCGATTCCATCGAGCACGGGTGCGCGAGAATTGCTTTTGATCCCGCCTCCCAGGGCCTGGATCCCCGGGACACCTGGCCCGCTGAACTGGGCCCCGCGGTGTGTGGCATGCGCGAGGGAATGCTCGAAACCGTACCGATGCTTTTTGGCCTCCTGCCTGGCACAGTGCGCGAAACCCAATGCGCCTTTGATGGAGCGCTGCATTGCGAGTTTGAGGTGCGTTGGACTCACATGCCCCGGCAAGGCGTGGCTGGGGGTCTGGGGTTCGGCGCGATTGTCGGTGGCCTGACCGCGTGGGCCGCGGGTTGGCCGGTGTGGGCGCTGGCGCTCAGCGTTCTCCTGCTGGCTGCCCTGGGTGCTGGCGCGGGTCGAGCCGTTGACCTGGCCCGTCAACTCGAAGCCATTGGCGGCGCCCGGCGTGGGCAACTCGCACTGCTCGAGCAACTCGAGTCGGGCCTGGCCGAGCGCTTGGATGATATTGCCCGCTTTGGCGACCGGCCTGACCAGGCCATGGCGAGCCTGAGCCGGGGCGAGGGATTGGTGCCGGTTTCTCAAGTCGAGCGTTTGGGGGGAAGCGCCGGCGCAGTCATGGCGGGGGCCATGGGCCAAGTGTCTGCGGATCTTCAGCGCGCGGCCCAGGAATTGAGCGCGGATTTAGCGGCCCTGAAGACTCGGGCAGCCGAAGGTCAAAGCGCGCCTGAGGCGTGGGACGAAGGGTTGGACGGTTGCGTGCGGCTCAGCGGTCAGATCGATCATGCCGCCGCTGTTTTGAACCGGGCACTGGGCGGCCGGGGCGAGAACCGGCCCCACGCGCCCAAGGCAATGGTCGAGCGCGCGCTGGCCCGTTTTCGAGCGGGCCAAGCCGGCGAGTTTATCGTCGAGCAAGCCCTTGCAGACGAGTTGCCCCAGGTCGCCTGCGACGACGTTCAGATCGAATACGTGGTTCAGGAATTGCTCGCCCACGCTCAGGCGGTCTCGGGTTCAGATCCAGGCGCCCACGCCCGCCTCACCCTGCGGAGCGCTCACGGGGGCATCGAGGTGTGGGTGGAGGACCAGGGTGCTTGCCTCGAAGCCGAACTCATCGACCGCATCTTTGACCCCTTCGTGGAAGGCGATTCCGATTCGGTCGGGGCCGGCCAGGGAGGCTTGCGGGAGTGCTTGCGCATCATCGAAGAGCACGGCGGCGAGTTCGTCGTGCAACCGGGGGCTGGGCAAGGCAACCGGATCTCTTTCGTTTTGCCGGCTCACACGCCCGCCTGAATCGTCTCTCGGCGCTGGGCCGCGCCGAGGAACCGAGCCGCCCTCAACGACCAAACCCGGATCACCGTGGCGGAGAGGGCAGGGGCGCGTGTGGTTTGCTCAGGTTCTGCTCTTGGCTAGGGGCGCCCCGAAGAGTATGCTTGGGGCTGTGGGGGCGATCTGGCTTCGACGGGTGGTCGAAGGTGGGCGCTGCGTGCCGAGATGGTCGTGCTCTCGTTAATCAGACGGCACTGTTGGT